>Ga0082212_10000037_pt1 | contig 185484 bp, 168 predicted proteins | sample TergutNt197P3_FD_71548 | JGI IMG/M metagenome (GOLD analysis project Ga0082212, IMG submission 71548) | Neocapritermes taracua P3 segment gut microbial communities from Petit-Saut dam, French Guiana - Nt197 P3 | ecosystem: Host-associated > Arthropoda: Insects > Digestive system > Gut ... | reverse complement strand
ACTGTCACTTTTCTTTCCTTGATATTAAATGCTTTCCATTGTGAATCAATCCACCAATCGAGTTCATTTAACACTACATTCGATAAGAGTGGTGACAATATCCCACCTTGCGGAGTTCCCTTTGTCGGTTTCCCTACTCCTTGTATTTCCGCTTTAAGCATTTTTGAAATAATTGATATAATTCTTTTATCTCTTATACCTAACGCCCATAACTGCTTTAACAATTTCGCATGGTTGACATTATCGAAAAATCCTTTAATGTCAATATCAATCACATAGTACAAATGACTAATGTTAGTCATACATACAAATCTGTTGATTGCGTGCATTGTACTGCGGTTCGGTCGGAATCCATAAGAATCGGGGTAAAATTTTGCCTCAAAGATAGGTTCAAGAACCTGTTTAATACATTGCTGTATTAATCTATCTTCCATTGTTGGTATGCCCAACGGTCTCAATTTTCCGTTTGCTTTGGGTATTTCTACCCGTCTCACTTTGTGTGGAAAATAGTTTTGCAATCTTTTTCTTACATATTGCACATAATTCTCAACGCTTGTGTTCTTCCAATCCTTGATAGTTTTGTAGTTTACACCTGCGGTTTCACTTCCTTTGTTGGCTTTAATGTTCCTATACGCTAACTTGATATTATGTTCATCAACAATAATATCATAAAGATTAGTAAATACTTCTCCGTTTTTGCTTTTCGCATACAGATTATCGTATGTTTCTTGAATATCGTAATATTCAGCATGTCGGAGTGTGCCTTTGGACTTCGCTTTTTCTGTCAATAGTCAGTCACCTCCTTTCTTGAAGGTCACTTCTTTTAATCATACCCAAAACCTATTGACGTTGTGTGTGAGTTGTTTTGCTATAATCAGACTAATGCCTATCCCTCCTGCCGTCTTATTATTACGGCTATCAACGGTACTATGGCATCTCCTTCACTTGCATTAAGAATAGTTATACATGTCTGTTTTCCTATTCAACGTATCATCGGATAATAGAATCCTCGCTCGTTGCAAGTTTACCACGTTCCAACAATTTCCCACTATTACATTTTAGGTCAACCCTCTAACCCTGTCTGCTTGATGTTCCCTGTAAGAACATAAGGATTTCGATACTTGACAATACTCTTTCCCCACAGACGATTATTGCTAATCCAATATCATTTCTGATACCGTCCAATTTAGAGTTTTTAAATCGGGCTTTCGTCCTATCATTTTGTTATGATAATTCTAACCATATTGTAATTTTGATATTCGTTAGGTCATTCCTTTAATCCGTGTCCTACCCTTTCAGGCTTAAAGACCTATAATCTTAATGTGGTATCTCATAGGATTTAATTTTACTATACCACAGGACTTCTTTTAAATTTCTTCTTGTCACAGTATTTCTACTGAGTAAAGGTGACGGATTTTACATTCGGAATTTCGTCAGTTGGTATTTCAACCAACATTCTAACCATAAAATATCATTGCTCCCGACCTATGCTCTCGTAGATACCTCTATCTTACTTTTCCTGTCATAAATGGCATTATGTTTAGGGAGAGTTTCAGCCGACTTCACCCCGCTTCATACGAATAACTTCTATTTGTTTCATCGCATGGGGGAGTATCAGAGTTGGCGTTTCAGGGCGTTACCCCCTCATTCCACCATAGAAATTATTAGTTTTTAAAATTATCCTTTCGTTTAATTTTATATCCAATTTCGTGCTTTCGCACTTATATGGAAACGTGTCGCACTTCAAGTTGGATTTCCCCGTTTCTTACCCTCCGTCGCCGGACAGGGCGGTTTCCCTTTGAAAAAAACGTCGGCCGGTTGCCCGTTTTTATTTATTTGTAGGGGCGGGCATTGCCCGTCCGCATGTAAAAAATAACATTTTTACGTTGATTTTTATTAATTCACACGGACGCGCAATGCGCGCCCCTACGGCCGCGACTTGATTGCCTTAAAAGTCCGCACTGCAATCCCTTTTTTGCATATCTTCGCAGGTTTTATCCCGTGAAGATAAACAGCCGAGAAGTTTTCCTTAATGAATATAAATATATCATAGCCTCTTTTGCAAATACGATTTCAGCCCGCAATAACAACGCTTATCCGTACGCTATACGCGATTGTCCAATCAGGCATCCGCCGTATTCACTTCAAGGCAGGCTACTCTATCCACAGCGCTTAAAACAATTTATTAATTTATTAATCAGATATACGCACCGCAAAATAGGTTTAATCTTTAAACCGTAGCATCAACTCACCGCGCAATGCGTGTATTTGCCTTTGCAACAGTAAAAAGCCTCAAAGATTCCCGGGGCATAAGTTCCGTATGCCATTACAGACCGCCCGAAAACCATTCTCCCAGCATCCGCCCTACACTGGGCGTATAAAGCAAACACAAGGAGCTTCATCGATATGCCCTTTAACGGATTTTTAAGCCCGTCCTCAGATATATAATACTCAACTCGGATACTGCGCCATCTTTAATTTATTATATATCATATTTGTGAATTTTTTTTTAACTTATGCTATTTACTCTATGGGAGAATTGCGTTTGTTTCTATGGTTAATATAATATTTACTTCCCGTACGGCATCACAAGCGCAATCAAAATCCCGAGCAGAGCCCCGACTACCACTTCAAGAGGCGTATGCCCGATCAACTCTTTTAAATTCTTTTTTACATACACAGGTTTATTTTCCGATAAATTATTCACTAATTGATTTAATATCCTCGCCTGCTCGCCTGACGCACGACGCACTCCCGCCGCGTCGTACATTACAATAAATGCAAACATAAACGCTATCGCAAAACTCGTGCTTCTTATGCTGTCTGTCTTGGCGACGGCAGTCGCAAGAGACGACACAGTAGCCGAATGCGAACTCGGCATTCCGCCCGAAGCAAATATTTTTCTGAAATCAAGCCGTTTTTCCCGTATAAGTAAAATAACGACTTTCGCCAGAGACGCAATCAGCCAGCCTGACATAGAACAGACCAGCGCGTAATTATTCAGTATATCATAAATAAAAACCATAATTTTTAATTTTTTCTCTCCAGCAAATATTTCGCGAAAAATTCAAGATTTCCTGTATCTATATTAATATTTTTATTAATCTTTTTTAATTCGTCAAGTTTCAAAACAGCTTCGGCAGTCAGTTTTTCCGCGTATTCAAAAGCCTCGGCAAACGAATTCTGATTATCAAATATATCGTCTATGACCTGAAACGCAAGCCCGATATTTTTGGCGTATTCCGTAGCTTTAATTATTTCTTCTTCATTTGCCCCGCCAGCAATACAGCCTGATCTCGCAGATACGATTATCATATTGCCTGTTTTAAGAGTATGCGTTTTTATAAGTCTTATTACATCAATATTTTTGTTTTCATTCAGCATATCCATCATCTGTCCGCCAATCATCCCGGAATGCCCCGCCGCTTTTGATATTTCAGATATAATTTTAACTTTTTTATTATCCGTAAGCAATTCGGCGTTTGAAATTATATTAAAAGCGTAAGTCAATAAAGCGTCGCCTGCCAGTAAAGCCGTAGCTTCGCCGAATTTTTTATGATTCGACGGCAATCCCCGCCTAAAATCATCGTCGTCCATACATGGCAAATCGTCGTGAATAAGCGAATAAGTATGTATCATCTCGATTGCCGCCGCAACGGGGAGAATAATTTCCGGATTATTAATTTTATTTAAGCCGGCAAAAACCGAGAAAAATTCAATGGCTAAAAAAGCCCTTATGCGTTTCCCTCCTGATAAAGAGCTGTATCGCATAGATTCATACAAAATATTATAATCTATGTCTTTCAGATCCAGATATTTTTCAAGAACGGCGTTTACAATTTCAGCGTTATATTTTAATTTTTTCTCAAATTCCGGGTTCATTTATTTTTTTATTCTCCGTTCGGTATTTTTTGTAGGGGACGGCGTCCTCGACGTCCCGCCGATAAAATCATTATAAAATCAAATATGCGGGCTGTCGGGGACGCCAGCTCCTACGCATTTAATCCGCTGTAAAATCTTCCTCGATTACTTCGCCGGTTTCGGCTCTTGTGAGTTTTTTCACTTTTTTTTCGGCGTTATCTAATAAAAAATTGCACCGTCTTATTAATTTTATCCCGTTCTCAAAATTTTCAAGCGAATCGTCCAAGGGAATCGTCCCGTTTTCAAGATTTTTCACGATTGTCTCAAGTTCTTTTAAAGCCTGCTCAAAATTTATTTTTTCTATGTCTTGTGTGTTTTTATCCATATCGCCGACTCCTTAATTCTTTAATAATTTTGAATAAACCAAAACCAAACCTTCTTCTTCGATTTCAGAAATTTCAGATGTAACAAACGTAGTATAGCCCCAGTGCAAATATATCGCCATATTTCGCGTTTCTGTTGCCTCAACTCCGATAGTAAGCGTTTTATACCCGTTGTCTATCGCATATTGTTCCATTAGTTTAACCAGTTTGGATATATGCCCTTTGCCCTCGTGAGCTTTTTCTATTCTTAAAGCGTTTATGTTCGCCCTATTTATTCCGTCGGCATGTTCAATATTTCCGCGTACACATTCAGGCGAAAATAATAACGTTCCCTCTCCGATTGGTTCTCCGTCAAATAAAACAACAAAAGTTTTGCATTTTCCGGTTTTATTATTTTCAATATATTGAGTTTTCCAATCAACCCAGCGGTTATCACCGGGATTATTCGCAATGTTTATATCCCATCTGCGTTCAAGTTCCTCTATTGAAGCCGCTTTATATTCATACATTTTTACTTTTACTCTTTCTCTTTATGCTTTATAAATTATTTGACCTGTTTTATAAACTTCCGCCAAAAACCCGCTTCTATCACAAGTTTCATCTAACAGGTGAGGCTCTATATCCAAATTAACATTACGTTTCAAACCAAAAAGCATCGCATATGTTTCAAGCCAGTCCCCTTGAAAGTCATTCATCACGACGGCAATATCAATATCGCTCCATTCGTTTGGATTGCCATTAACATATGAACCAAAAAGCAAAATAGCGTCAGGATTTAAAACTTTTCTGACTTCTTCCGAATATTTTTCGGCTATTTTTCTAACCATTGTTTTATCCAGCATAAAAAATCCTCCGTTTCTTTGATTAATCTATCGCAATACTCTTTATTTAATTTTTGCGAGATTTTCTCTTTATATTCGGGATAACGCGCCTCGATTTGCAAGGGCATCACCTTATCTAATAATTCTGACTGTTCATCAGAAAGTTCATTTGAAACGTTTCCCATCTTCGCCAGTTTTTGTAAGTCATGTATTTTAGGTGGTATTTCGCCCGTATTTTCCGTTATAACAGCTTTCAATGATTTTTCAATTATCATATGACAGAAAAATCCCATATGTAAAAATCGTGAAGAATCTAATAACGCTTTCGCCGTTATCAAATCATCATCGCATAATTCTAACCAATATAATGTTTTATTCTTCATAATTTAACTCCTATGCTTTACTTTTGATTTTTCTCTTATTTTTCACCTGCGCGTCAACAAATCCATCAGAGAGTTTTACTGATATTTCCGAATCTATGTCAATATCGTCCAATTTTTTTATTATCTTTTTATCGCTGTCTTTATATACAACCGAATATCCTCTTGTCAATACAGATAACGGATTCAACACCTCAAGTTTTGACGAGCGCATCACAAACTGCGATTTTTTTTCGCTCAATATCAGTTGGATCTGCGACGTAAGATTTTTTTCTATATGCAGAATATTCATTCTTTTGTCGTCGATTATATTCATCGGATTTTTTAATATATTTGAACTTTCGTAATTTTTGATTCGTTCGCGATAATAATTTATCTTTCCCGAAAATAAAATCTCCATTTTTTTCTCGACATTCATAAGCTGCTTTTTTAATTCAAAAATATCAGGAACCGCAAGCTCTGCCGCAGCCGAAGGCGTCGGGGCTCTTAAATCCGCCGCGAAATCGCATATAGTAAAATCAGTCTCATGCCCGACGGCTGAAATCACCGGAATTTTACTCGCAAATACAACCCTCGCGAGATTTTCGTCGTTAAATCCCCATAGTTCTTCAATAGAACCGCCTCCCCTGCCGATTATAATAACATCCACTTCTTTTGTCGCGTTAAAATATTTTATTCCTGCGGCAAGCTGCTGAGGCGCGTTCGCTCCCTGAACGAGCGTTGGAAATAATATTATTTTCGCCATAGCAAACCTGCGCGTTATGACGTTTATCATATCCCGGATCGCGGCTCCTGTGGGTGAAGTTATAATCCCGATCGTCAGCGGCACTTTCGGGATAGGTTTTTTATTTTTTATATCAAACAATCCCTCAGATTCAAGTTTTGCTTTTAACTGTTCAAAAGCTATATATAAAGACCCTACGCCGTCAGGTTCTATATCGTCGCAGTAAATCTGATACTGGCCGTCCCTCACAAAAAGCGATATTCTGCCGTGAATTATAACTTTCATGCCGTTTTCGGGCATAAATTTTAATTTCGCGCTCCCGCCGAACATGACGGCTTTCAAAACGCTTTTATCGTCCTTGACCGTAAAATAAAAATGCCCGGTCTTGTGATTAGTAAAATTTGATATTTCGCCTTTCACATATATATTGCCCAAAATCCGGTTATCTTCAATCAGATTTTTTATATATTCGTTGAGTCCGGCGACTGTAAATATATTTTTATCAGCCATATTTATATCCTTAATATTATGCGGGCGATTGATAACCGTCCCTACTTGTTATTTTTCACAACTGCCCCGAGAACCCCGTTTATAAAAGTATAAGCATCGGGATCGTCATATCTTTTAGATAATTCCACTGCTTCGTTTATCGCGACTGAATCGGGAATATCTTCGGTATATAAAATTTCATAGACTGATATACGCAAAAGAGCCATAGATATTTTTGAAATCCGGTTGTATTCCCACCCGATAGTCGAGCATGAAACTATATTGTCTATTTGTTCTATATTTTCAAATATTCCGAAAAACGTATTTTTTATATAATTTTCGTCGGCCTTATTTATATTATCAGTTTTATTATTATTTTCGCTTTCCCCGAACGAACCGGATATTTCTCCAATGCTGATCCCGCTGTCTTCAAATAAATCTTTATACAGTTTTTCACAGCTGCAATCTCTGTAATAATCTTTTTCAAAAACGAGACACAAGACAATTTCTCTCGCCTTTCTTCTGCTCATACGCCGCTTTTCTCCTATTTTTATATTTTTTGCAATATATTCAGTCAAAAAATAATAATACAGCCTTTAGTTTAATTATACAAAAATTATGCGCAAATGTCAATAATATCAATATTAAAATAATAATAACTTTTAATGAATTTAAAAATCAAAAAATCCCGATATATTAGAATATACCGAGATTTTTATATATTATTTTAACTTTTACTTTATTTTTGCCTTATCGGGTTTAATCAAATCCCACAACGGTCCTGATACGCAAACAGACGTAAACAATCCGGCAGCGATCCCTACGATAAGCGGGAGCGCAAACGCCCTGATAGCCGAAACTCCTAAAATATATACGCACGTTATAGTCAGTAGCGTGGTAATCGTCGTATTTATAGAGCGAGCCAAAGTCTGGCATGCGCTTTCGTTGATTATCTTTGCGAATGCTGTTCCCGTGCCTTTTTTTAATTTTACATTTTCGCGGACCCTGTCAAAAATTACAATCATAGCGTTTATAGAATATCCCAGTATAGTCAAAAACGCCGCTATAACCGTTACATTCATCGGGATCTGTAAAAGAGAGTAAAACGTCAGCATTACAAACATATTAAGAATCAGACATAATATAGCGGCAACTCCTGAGAAAAAATCAAATCTGACCGTTATATACGCAAGCATTAACACTACCGCAAGTGAAACCGCGATTACCGTATTTTTCGCCAATTCCGCGCCTACTGTGGGGTCAACGTTGTTTGATATATAAATATCGTCTTCTGTCATAGTATACTCCTGACTCAGTACGTCAAAGATTTCTTTTCTCTGGTCGGTGTTTATAGTTTTGGTTTTTATGACGACCTGCCGGGCCGGGCTTCCGGATTTTACCACGGACGACGGCTCGAAACCTATTGTCTCAGTGACTAATTCTTTTACTTTGCTTAAATCACCGTCGGTCACGTCTTTGTTTATATTATATTCCATAATTGCCCCGCCGAGAAAATCTATATCCCAGTTGAACCCTCTCATAAAAAACGAAACTATTCCCACTATGAATATCACGCCGATTATTATAAAAAATATTTTTCTTTTGCCGACGAAATCAAACGAAAACTGCTTATATTCTTTGTTTAAGTTATTTATAACACTTTTATTGCTTTTATCCATACGATAAATTATTTCCTTTCTTTTCATAACTTATATAGTATATCACAATATACTTATATAATGGAATTAAGATTATATTAGTATTTATATATTTTATATTAATATTATATAAAGATATTGATATGATATGTAAATTTTTATACGGCTGATTCAAAATTTATTTGAAAAATTCAAAATATGTAGTATAATATTGTTATATATTATATTTATTTTTACGGGAGAATATACAAATGAATCATATTAACATTATATCCGAAATATCTGAATACTGCAAACAAAAAGGATGTATTGTTAAAAAAAACGAAAGTTTAAAAGATTATACTTCGTTTAAAATCGGCGGGACGGCAGATCTTGTCGTTTTTCCGGACAATAGAGAAAACATGACAGGATTGCTTAAATTCATAAAAGAAAATAATATAAATTATGTTATTTTAGGTAACGGCAGCAATGTTCTGATATGCGAAAATAATTTTGCCGGGATTGTTATAATCACTTCACAAATGAACAATATCAAAATTGATATTGAAAGCGAAAATATTTATGCCGAATGCGGGATTTCACTCAATAAAACCGCAAGTACTGCGAAAGAAAATTCTCTGTCGGGATTAGAGTTCGCTTACGGTATTCCGGGGACTTTGGGCGGAGCGGTTTATATGAACGCGGGAGCTTACGGCGGTCAAATCGGCGATGTTATATACTCAAGCGAATATATAGACACGCAAACGCTTGAAATTAGAACGATAAGCGCAGAGCAGCATGAATTTGCGTACAGGGAAAGTTTTTTTAGTAAAAACAAAGATTATATAATTCTTTCGTCTGTTTTGAAATTAAAACATGGCGATATATACGAAATAGAAAATCTCATGAATGCAAATATGTCAAAGAGAAAGACAAAACAGCCTTTGGAATATCCAAGCGCGGGGAGCGTATTCAAGCGCGGAGACGGATATTACGCGTCAAAACTAATCGAGGACTGCGGACTTAAAGGTTTTGCAGTCGGCGGGGCGCAAGTATCAGAGAAACACGCGGGATTTATAGTGAACAAAAGCGGCGCGACATTTGCAGACGTTATGAATTTAATAGAACATATAAAATCCGTGATTTTTGACAAGACGGGGATAAATATTGAGTGTGAAGTAAGGATAATTGAATTTTAAATATGTTTATATAATGTAGGTAATTTATATTTTGTACGGATATGAGTTGTAGGGGCTGGCGTCTCCGATAGCCCGCAAATATGATTTAACGCCGGTTTTTTCGGCGGGACGTCGAGGACGCCGTCCCCTACTAATAAGCATTTTCTTCGGTTATAATATCTTGATAAAAAAACATTGAAAGGGATTATATATAAATCTATGGAAATATTAATCTTGACAGGCATGTCGGGCGCGGGGAAAACGCACGCGGCTAACACTCTCGAAGACTTGGGGTATTATTGTGTGGATAATATGCCTGCGGTTATGATTTCGGAGTTTGTGAATATATATAAACGCGTGCCGGATAAAATCCAGTCTGTGGCATTTGTTATTGACGTTCGCGGCGAGAGCGAGTTTGACACGCTTATCGCTCAGCTTGATATGATAAAAACAGAACATACTTGCAGGCTTGTTTTTCTGGACTGCTCGGACGAAGTGATTATCACAAGATACAAAGAAACCCGGCGAAGCCACCCGTTGACTGCTTTACAAAACCTCCCGATAAGAGAAGCGATAATAAAAGAACGCGAGCTTTTGGAAGAAGCCAAGCAAAAATCTGATTTTGTTATAGACACGACAAAAACAACCGTACATCAATTAAAAGAACGCCTGACTGTGATAGTCAAAAGCTCGGCTGAAAGCGGCATATCTATAAATTGCATGTCGTTCGGTTATAAATACGGCGTGCCGTCCGAGGCTGATTTGGTATTTGACGTGAGATGTTTCCCCAATCCGTTTTATATAGAGAGCATGAGATATAAAACCGGTCTTGACCCGGAAGTTTCAGAATATGTTTTATCACATAAAGATACGCTGGATTTTATCGAAAAACTTAAAGATATTACGTCTTTTCTTTTGCCGTTATATATAAACGAAGGCAGGTCAAATCTGATAATCGCCGTAGGCTGTACCGGGGGAAAACACAGGTCTGTCTGTATAACCGAAGTTTTGAAAAAATATTTGACAGAAAAAAACCGCAGCGCAACATCGGTTCACAGGGATATTGGGAAAAATTAAGTGACAGACCACCCCGTCAGGCTAACGCCTGTCACCCCTCCCCAGAGGGGAATTTCGCAAAACGCCAGAAGGTGATATTAATATTATGTCGTATTCAAAAGAATTCAGGGATTTACTTGCAAAGATAAAAATACGCAGGAAATGCTGTAAATATGCGTTTACATACGGATTTACGGCAGATTCTAAAAACGCGTCGGATTTTATAATAAACCGTGATATTTTTGTCTGTCAGAACTGCAAAAGATATTTTTTCAGGGGTTTGTTTTTATTCGCAGGAAATATAGCGGACCCTAAAAAAACATATCATCTTGAGTTTGTTATATTTCATAAAAATCTTGCGCTTGATATAAAAGATATTGCAAATTCTGAAAGTATATTTTTGAAATATATCAAACGCAGGAACAGGCATGTTTTATATCTAAAATCAAGCGAGCAAATCGAGGATTTTTTATATTATATTCATGCGGAAAAAATTTCGTTTGACTTAATGGAAACAAAAATATTAAAAGATTTCAGAAATAACGCGAACAGGATAACGAATTTTGAGAATGCCAATCTTGAAAAAATATCGAAAGCGTCTGCAGAACAGATAGAAGCCGTAAAATCAATAATAAAAAAAGGAGGGTTTAACTCTCTCCCGGACGAATTGAAGCAAACGGCTAAACTGAGGCTGAAATATATTGAGATGTCAATACGTGAAATCGGGGAGATTTCTAATCCGCCGCTGTCAAAATCGGGAATAACGCACCGTATGGAGAGAATTATTGATATCGCGAAAGATTTGAAAGATTTAAAAGAGGGAAAATAATTTATGAATATAGCGAACAATATTTTGAAGCATAGTCTGCAAAACGTGTATTTTTTAACGGGAACGGCTTGCGGCGGAAAGACTACTATGGCAAAAGAATTATCGAAAAAATACGGATTTATACACTTCAATGATAACTGGCATGAGGATAATTACAAGGCATGGCAATCTATTGCTGATGAAAAATATCAGCCTAATTATACTAAAAGAAAAGAAATTAATTGGGAAGAATATTTCAGCAGGTCAGTTGAGGAGTTTTTAGCTGATAAAAACGATAATCACGGTTCTGATGAATATCTGGAATTTTGTATTATTGAGCTTATCAAGTTATCACAAAACAAAAAAATAATATCGGATATCTGGATAGACGATATAGATTTTTTAATGGAAATTTCGGATTACGGCAGAATCGCTTGTTTGTTGGCTCCGGGAGAATTGATAATCCGCGATTATTACGACAGGGACGACCACAGGGAATTTACAGAGTGTATTAAATCTTTGAAAAGCCCTGAGAAAAAATTTGAAACGCAGAACGAATTATTCAGGATAGGCGCGAAAGAAATGTTTGACGAAGCTGAAAAATATAATCTTTTCAGCATCGTAAGAACCGAAAAAAGTACGGTCGAAAACACTTTAAGTTTATTAGAAGAACATTTTGGGTTGAAATAAGGTTGAAATAAAATGGATTTTGTGATAAAATCTGATTATGACAAAAAAACAGTCAAGGATTTTTTGAAATCTAATATTAATATTTCAAGAAATATGCTTATAGTCCTCAAAAATAAATCAGACGGTATAACAGTCAACGGCAACAGGGTTACCGTCAGGTTTGTTTTATCCGAGGGCGACGTTTTGAGTTTAAATCACGAAAATATCGACGAATTAAATCAAGATAAAAGTTTTGTCGCGGAGAATCAAAGCTTATTAAATCTGCTTAATATAGTTTACGAAGACGATTTTATAATAGCAGTAAATAAACCCCCGAATATGCCGTCCCACCCGTCGATAAATCATTTTGACGACACACTGGCAAATTTAGTCGTGACATATTTTCGAAATAATAATATAAAATCTTTTTATCGAGCAGTAAATAGATTAGACAAAAATACGTCGGGGATTGTTCTTGTCGCGAAAGATAAAATAATGTCGGCAAGATTGAACGATATGATGAAACGCGGCGAAATAAAAAAAACGTATATCGCCGTATTGAACGGGAATATAGAAAATCTGCCCGCAGACGAACACAGTTCGTCCCTACGGGAAATAGGCGGGGTTTATGAATATAATCCCGAAAATAAAACTGGTAGAATAATTGCGCCGATAAGACGAGAACATGCCAGCATAATAAAAAGAGTGTGCGCTGTAGACGGGGATTATGCCGAAACTGAATTTAAAGTTTTGAAATATAATAATAAAGCGAGCGTTTTGGAGGTTTATCCGAAAACCGGGCGTACACATCAGATAAGACTGCATTTTTGCGCGATAGGATTGCCTCTGCTGGGCGAAGATTTATACTGCGAGAATAATATAAATCAAGATTATATAATAAAACGTCACGCGCTGCACGCGTATTGTTTAGAGTTTAACCACCCTGAAAATAATAAAAAAATTAATATATCCTGCGAACTTCCGGAGGATATGTCAGGTATAATAAACAGAGTATGAATTTAACCAGATTAAAAATATATATATCTAAAAATAAAATAGTTACGGTATCGTTTATTATCGGTATTATTTCTGTTATTGTATGGAGACTGAGTATAATTTATGTCGGAATCGCTGATTTTTGTACGGAGACAATATCTTTTGCTATGCGTTTTATTTTAACTAAAGCGACTTATTTTATCCCGTTTTCATTCGCTGAATTTATGCTGTATTCTTTAGTTCCGTTATTTATATTTATTTTTATTAAGCTTGTTACTTCAAAAAAACCCAAAAAATCTTTATTTAAACTTTTTTCCGGAGCGTTGGCTGTATGGGGAATATTTATGTTTCTTTTTACGTTTACTTTGGGTGTATGCTACGGAACGACTACTGTAAATCAAAAGATAGGATTCGAAAGACGGCTTTTAGAAGCTGAGGATTTAGCCTCGGCATTGGAAATTTTGATTGCGGAAACAAATGAAATTTCGGGCAATATAAAATATATATATTCAGATACGGGAAGCACCGTAATGCCGTATAATTTAAACGAAATGAACAAAAAATTAAACGAAGCGTATAAAAATATGCTCAGCCGGCATGATTTGTTTATAAGAATATATACAAAAGTCAAGCCTGTGATTTTGTCGGAGCAAATGTCAAAAATGCACATAACCGGGATTTACGCGTTTTTTACGGGCGAAGCTAATTTAAACATAGATTTCCCGGATTATATCCTGCCGTTCACTGCCGCTCACGAAATGGCGCATTTAATGGGCGTAGGGAGGGAGGACGAATCGAATTTTGTCGCTTTTCTCGTGTGTATTCACAGCGACGACGATTATATAAGATACAGCGGGCTTGTGAATATGATGGAATATATCGGCAACGCGCTATACGGAGCGGATAAAGATAAATATGATGAAATTATAAAAGATACGCCTGAGATAGTTACGCAGGAAATGGCGGCGTATTCAAGATTTTTCGAAAAGTACAGGAATACGAAAATATCAAAAGTCGCAAACGCCGTGAACAATAGCTATCTTAAAATACAGGGGCAGGAACAGGGAGCGAAAAGTTACGGATTTGTCGTGGATTTAGCCACTGTGTATCTGCTTGATTTATATGAAAAAAAATAAATACAAATTAAATTTTAAAATTTAAACAGGATTTGTTTTATGAAAAACATGAAAATTAAAATTAAAAAAAGAAAATTAGAGCTGACAATAATTTTTTTGACCCTGCTTCTTATCGTATTGATTAAACTTATAACTATAACTGTAGTGTCGGCAGAAGACATTTTGTCGGCTATTCCGTCGCTGTTTTATAACGACACCCATTTTGTATATTCTGTCCCGGGAAATAATATATACCTGCCACTCGAAGAAATTGACGGGGTTTATTATATCCCACTCGGTATGCTAAATTTATTAAACGATTTGGAGATGCAGTCAAACGACCATTATACCGAAAGTTTTATTATATTATATAATAAAACTAACTGGATATCATTTAAAATCTCAAGCGAAAGGGCGCAGAGCGGGACCAGAGATTATATATCCTGTAAAGTTTATACCCGACACGGCGTTATTTATGTTCCGGCTCAGATTATTGCCGACAATCTTGGGCTAAATTGGGAATATAAGCCTGAATATAAAACGGGGAGGATAAAAGAAAAATACGCCAGTAAAACTTTTGATGAGCTTCTCGAAAGATATATTCCAAAACCCCAGCCGACTACTCCCCCGCCGACAGAGTCTCCAACGAAGCCGCCGCCTGTTATAATCGAGCCTGTTATAGAAATTACTACGCCCGACCCGGTGATTATTTTCGAGCCTGCAACTGAGCCGGAAACGACGAGATATAATAATAACAATATCACAATTACGCAAACTACCGAACCCACTACTACCGCCGAACCTACAACTGTTGAGAATACAAGGGAAATTCAAAATTATTTGATATTTTATGACAGTTATGCTTATAATTATTATACAACGGAAGAAAATCACAAAGAAAGTAAAGAAAGCGAAGAATCTATTATTATAAATAAGCCCGGCGCGACAACAGACAATAAAACAAAAATAACCGAGGTTTTGAAAGCTCTCGATAAAAGCAATATACGCGCAGTGTTTTTTTTCAGCGGCGGCGAAATCACCAAAAACCCTGATATTTTGAGGAAAATATACGCGTCAGGGCATGAATTGGGTATAAAAGCCGAAAACAGTAAATTAAATAATACCGCCGAAGATTTAATATCTGAACTGGAAGAAGCAAATGATTTGATTTATGCGGCAATAAAACATAAAATAAGATTTTGTATGCTTGACGAAAGTGACAGCGGCGATGAGTTTTATGAACTTTACGGAGATAAATTAGCTGAATACGGTTATTATTTATGCAAAAACACGGTTGATGCTTCTGATTTGAGCGATATAGCAGATTCACATGAAATGATAGATTTTATGAAGAAAAAAAGAGTGAACGTTTTTATGTTTGACATAAGCGGCAGCTACAGAAATTATCTGGAATTATCCTCCAGAGCCGCCGAAGAAAAGTTTTATATAAAATTTTTTTATTTGAACAACGCGAACATAGAAACTGTAAAAAGACTGATTAATTGATAATTTTTATTTTTTAATTTTTTAATTTTTATTGAAGTATAAAATAACGGAGGGTGATTAAAATGGCGAAAAAACTTTTGATTGTTGAGGACGAGAAAAATATTTCTTATATAATTTCGGTAAACGCTAAAATAGAGGGATATGAATGCGACGTCGCTTATGACGGCGAAGAGGGCCTTCAAAAGGCTTTGACAAACGCTTATGATTTGATTATACTTGATTTAATGCTGCCTAAAATCGAGGGGTTTGAGATATGCAAACAAATAAGGCAAAATAAAATATCAACGCCTGTGATAATACTGACTGCGCGCGAAGAAGAAGTCGATAAAATCTTAGGGCTGGAACTTGGCGCGGACGATTATATAACAAAGCCTTTCAGTAAAAACGAATTATTCGCGAGAATAAAAGCTAATATAAGACGTTCGTCGCCCGACCCGGTATTATCAAATCCAAACGAAAATATAATAAAAATTCAATCTGTTGTCATAGACTGCGAAAAACATAAAATCGAGAAAAATAATATCCCGGTCGAATTGTCAAAACTCGAATATGATTTATTGGTTTTTCTCGCAAAAAATCCCGATAAGATTTTCCCGCGTGAAGAACTTTTAAAATATGTATGGAAATATGATATAAGCGATGATTTTTACGGCGACCCCCGAACGGTTGACGTGACGGTCAAACGATTGAGGGATAAAATAGAAGAAGACAGCTCAAACCCGAAAATTATCCAGAACAAGAGGGGTATGGGATATTATCTGGCAATGGGCGAATAAAAAAATTCGACAAAATTCAAAAAAATTCAAAGATAAAAAAAGAAAAGAGTTCTAAAAATGCTGTATAAAAGCCTGCATTTCAAACTTGTGTTGATTCTCGTGCTTTTTATAATAGTTATCATAACCATTATCGCGGCGGTAATGGTCAACGGCGTTTTTGACTTTTATACGACTAATTTTAATAATATGATAAGCCAGACTTTAAACGACGATATGTTAAAAGATTTATGCGAATGTATGAAAAACGACTATTTTTATGTTGACCAGAAGCAAAGGCTTATGGCGGAATCCGGGAATTTAGGGATAACCGGACGCAGGAATTTATATATTCTTGATATGACCGGAAAATATCTCGCGGGGACAAACGACGAACTCGGGCAATCTTTGATAAAAACGCCGAACATGCTCGCCGCCATGGACAGAAAACCCGGCGACAGGCAGGCGTTTGAGTCAGATTATATGGATTACGCCGTTTATCTGTCAAGTAATATGTACGAGGCGCAAACTGACGGCAAAGAAATAAAAGAATGTATAATATATATAAAAGACACGCAGGAAGAAATGCGTGATTTTTCGTGGAAGATATTCACGATAATAATACAGGTTTTGTTGATAGGACTTGCGGTGGCTGTGCTTTTGTCGTTTTTTCTGGCAAAAGCGATAACTTTGCCGATACAGAATATAACAAAAGGCGCATTAAAATTAGCCGACGGCGATTTTAAAAGAAAAATAGACGTTTCGTCAAACGACGAAATCGGGACTCTGACGTTTACTTTTAACGATATGGCGGAAAAATTAAAGGCGATGCTCGACCAGAGCGAAGAACTTGAAAAATCGAGGCGGGAATTTATCGCGAATGTTTCCCACGAACTCAGAACGCCCCTTGCTACTATATACGGGGCGGCGGAGACAATTTCGGACGACAGGATAGACGAAAAAGAGAAAATAAAAATTTTGGATATGATTTTGAGCGAAAGCGAAAGAATGACGAGAATAGTAAAAGATTTACTGGATATATCAAAGCTTGACAATAAAAAAATGATGTGGCAGTTTACCGAAGTAAATATCGAAAATCTTGTCAAAAATATATATGAAACAATGCGCGTCGAAGCCGAGAAAAAAGATCAAAGATTAAGTTTAAAATCCGGCAGAAATATTCCCGTAATATACGCCGACAAAGAAAGAATAGAGCAAGTTCTTGTAAATATAGTTTCAAACGCGATGAAATACACGCCTGACGGCGGTAAAATAGAAATTTCACTCAGTTCTGACGCTGAAAAAGAAAAAGTCAGGATTATAATCAAAGACAATGGCATAGGTATCCCGGAAGAAGACCTGCCGCATATTTTCGACAGATTTTACAGAGTCGAGAAAGCGCGTTCGAGCGAAGCGGGAGGCACCGGTCTGGGTCTTTCGATAACAAAAGAAATAGTGAATGCGCACAAAGGCGAAATAACCGTAGAGAATGCGACTGGGGGCGGCGGAACGGTTGTAACTGTTATACTGCTGCAAAATTCGGGCGAAACCGGGGAGTTATAAAATTTTAAAATGAAAACAAAAACTGAAACTGAAACTGAAAACTTTCAGGAAAGAAAAAGCAGAAGAACCGCCGCGATTGATTTTTTTAAGACAGTCGCTATATATTTACTCACGGCTTCTATGCTGACAGCGGCTGGAGTATATATAAGCAACCGTCAGAACGCAAGCCAGCCCGCCGAAATGCCATGGGAGAAAAGGCGCATAATAGAGAGCGGCGGAGTTCCTGCCGAAATAAATATAAATGAAAGCCAGATAAATCCCATACAGATAACTATTACGGCAAACGGCGATTCTTTTACGGCGATATATAATTATAAATTAATTTCTGATTCTGATATTAACGAAAATTTTATCAAGTACAGTATCCGGGGCATTTTCAGCAAAAATTCAGAATGCCGAAGGCTTGAAAAAGAAGAAGGCGAAAATCTCTGGAAATCATGTACTGAAAAAGAAAATTCGGTTTATGTAAAATACGCGGGGAATTATATATATCCTGTTATATATACTTTTTTGGACGAAACCTGGGATATAAGAAACGCGGCGGACGCGTTTTCTGATAAAAACAGGGAACTTGCAATGGTCCACGAGCTTTTTATAGTTGACGAAGCCCCGGTTTACGGAATCGCAAAAGACACTGACGGCAATGTTTCCGTATTTATTCCCGAAACTGAGACTGGTAATATAATAAAAAGCTATATTAACACCGAAAATTTATTGACATATAATAATACTGCGGGGGTTATTCCGTATCCGTGCGAATTTTTAAAAGGCGACGATATAAGCAGTAAGACGGGAATCAACAGCAATAACATAAGAAACTTGAAATTCCCGGTAGATTTTCATTTGTTTTATAATCACAACACATATTCGTCTGTTTTGAAATTTTCAAATCCGGTTTCAGATGAAAACGGCAAAATAAATACAGACCAGGATTTTATCAGAAATTTATTTAAAATTTTTAATTTTAACATCGAAAATTCCAGTTCTTATCCCATTAATAACGGGATAACGTTTACAGACGGAAAAGACGGGAAAAACACAGTCAGTTTTTATAACGACGGGCGGATAATATATAATTATAAGCCGTCTGATTTAAGTTTAGCAAATTTATCAGATATAAATGAACCCGGCGGAATACACTTAATTAAATTTCTGGGATATGACGCGGGTTATTATACGTCTTACGAAAAAATAAAAGCGGCGAGCGTTTTTGTGAGCAGCCTTGACAGTGAACTTACGGGAAACGGTTGCAGCATTTATCTGAAAAATATAATTTCGGATTCTGACGAAAATTTAAAAGTGATTTTTTGTTATTATTACGATGGGATAAAAATAAAAATCAACGGTTCGGACGAAGGAATCGTTATAACTATAAATAAAAACAGCATTACTGAAGTAAAAATAAACTCTCTTTATTTAAGTTCGCTGAACGTGATGATAAAAAACATGAATCCTATTTTAATTTTAACCGGAACCGACGATTTGATTACACGTGATATAGAAAGCGTTGAATATACGGACAACGGCAATGGCGAAGAAGTAAAAAAAACGAAAGAAGAAATTGCGCAAAAATATAAATTGAAGTATGACAAAATCCAAGATAAATTTATTGTAAACGAGTTTGAATTGATATATAATATAAAATATACCGACGGTAAAAATAACGGAGATTCCGTGAAAGCGGTTTGGGAAATAAGATAATAAAAATAATTAAAGCGAAAACCAGAAAAGAACAAAACAAATTCAGGGATATTTAAAATACAATGAACACGAAAAATACAAAAACGGCGGTTATAATTCTGCTTATAATCGCGAATATATTTTTTATTTATAATATTATAAATCTAAAAATACAATCGGAGAACATCCCCTCGGAAATGATAGACGACGCCGTAAATATTTTAGAAAAGAACGGATTTATCGCAGACAGAAGTAAGATCCCCGCAAAAAAGCCGTCAAGCGTCATATACGAAGGGGTATACGAGGGAGTATATTCGCAGAATACATTTGCGGATATAGTCAAATATTTTTCGGGTATTTCCGATGAAGAACTAAAAGACATAGATTATATGCAAGTGCCTGTGGGCAGGTCCTGTACTGCGGGGGATTACCGGTTCACTGTTTCAAACGCTAATTATTTTAATATAAGCATAATAGAAAAATCTTATATAGTCCCGGAAATGGATTTTGACGAACTTGACAGAGATACAGAAACAAAAAAAGAGATACTCTCAGAGAGCGGGATAACCGGAATCCAGAACAGCGACATAAAAAAAGCGGAAAAAATAATTAAAAATTTTATAAAAAAATATAATACTCAGGATATTAAGCTGGGTTTTGTAATTACGGGATTTTCAGAAAACAAGCAAAAAAACTGCGATACTGTTTTGATAAACCAGTCAATCGACGGCGCGCCGATTGATTCTCATACAGTATATATAGAAATACAGGACGGGAGAGTAAAATACTTTTCGGGGAAGTGGTATTTCGGTGAGTTTATAGGCAAATACCCTATGCCTTTGCTTGATTCTGTGAATATATTATTCAAAAGCATAGAGATAGACGGAAATATTATTCAAGAGAGCGGAAAATTGGCTGAAATGTCTCCGGAATATACAGTCATGCGTCACGACACGGATAAATTTTATCTTTTGCCGTCGTGGCAGATTAAATTTGACGGCGGCAGAAAATTTTCGTATAATATGATAACCGGCAATAAAAATTAATTAAAACAAGAAAAAATCAAGAATTTTGAAAAAAGGACTTGAAAAATAAATTATATATGGTATAATGATATAATATTAACAAAATTTAATAGAATATTTTTATTATATGCCATAAATTAGGGATTAAATTTGTAAAATACGGATAAACTAAAATTATAATCGAGATATACATAAATAAAATTGAATATAAAAATATATACGATTTATATAAACTTTATAATGATTAAATAATATTGCTGTAAAAATAATAATAAAGAGGTGCAGATTTAAAGATGGAAAAAATCGTAATTAACGGCGGGAAGCCACTTTATGGGGAGATTGAAATAAGTGGCATGAAAAATACGGCCCTCGCCGTAATAATGGGGAGTCTTTTAATAGAGGATAAATGCGTAATAGAAAATTTACCTGACATAAGCGACGTTTCCACGTCTTTTCAGATACTTGAGCACATGGGCGCGTCAGTAAGAAAAATTAACAAGACTACTTATGAAGTTGACAACACGAGAACAAAAGGGGGTATATCCCCGTCGGAACTCGTCAGAAAAATGAGGGCGTCATATTATCTGCTTGGAGCTGAACTCGGCAGATTCCGGTACGCAAACGTAGACCAGCAGGGGGGCTGCTGGTTTGGTGAACGCCCCATAGACCAGCACATAAAAGGTTTTGAGGCATTAGGCGGAAAATTCGAAATCAGCGAAACCACGGGATATTATAATATAGACGCTCCCGACGGGCTCAAAGGCACGCACATATTTATGGATTTAGTAAGCGTGGGGGCTACTATAAACACTATTCTCGCGGCGGTGAAAGCCGAGGGGACGACAATAATAGAAAACGCAGCGAGAGAACCGCATGTCGTAGACTTGTCGATTTTTCTGAACAAATGCGGAGCTAATATATCAGGAATGGGAACAAATATAATAAAAATAAAAGGCGTGCAGAAACTTCACGGCTGCACATATAACATACTGCCCGATATGATCGAAGCCGGAACTTATATGACTATAGCGGCGGCTACGGGCGGAAGTTTAAAAATAAAGAACGTAATTCCCAAGCATCTTGAGTCAATAACGGCTAAACTTATGGAAATGGGAGTGGAAGTCGAAGAACTTGACGATACTATTATAGTAAGCGGAACAGGGACTCTAAATAAAGCAAACATGAAAACCCAGGTTTATCCCGGATTGCCTACAGACATGAATGCCCAGATGTGCGTTTTGCTTTGTCTTGTAAAAGGCGGGACGAGCTATCTGACCGAAGGCGTACATGAAAACAAGTACCGATATTGCGAAGAGCTGAGACGAATGGGCGCGGTTATAAAAGTGGACGGAAGAGTGGCCGCAGTCGAAGGCAAAGGGATTTTAACCCCGGCTGTTGTAAAGGCTGTGGATTTAAGGGCTGGCGTCGCGATGGTCATAGCGGGGCTTGCGGCAAAAGGCAAGACAGAAATAGAAGATATATATCATATAGAACGGGGCTATGAAGATATTGTAAACAAACTTAAAAAAGTAGGGGCGGACATAAAAAAGATTAATGTTCCCGACCCGTATCAGTATGAAATAGCAAACTGAATTTTCAGGCATGAAATATATCAGGGGAGAAATTTTAAAAGAATTTTTCCCCTATTTGAATTAAGTAAATATAAATATATAGATTATAAAAATATTGGGAGGATAAGCATGTCAAATCTTAAAGGAACCATTGAAACATTTATTCAGGAAACCTGCGAAAATATCAAAAAAGAAACCGCCGGACGACCTGTGTTGTGCGCGCTCTCCGGGGGTGTTGATTCTGCCGTATGCGCCGTGCTCGCGCACCGCGCCATAGGCGATAATCTTACATGCTTGTTTGTTGACACAGGATTCATGCGTAAAAACGAAGGAGCACAGGTTACGGCGTTATTCCGCGATACATATTCGATTAATTTAATCAAAATTGACGCAGAAGAACGTTTTTTAAATAAATTAAAAGACGTGACCGAACCTGAAAGCAAAAGAAAAATCATCGGCGAAGAATTTATCAGGATTTTTGAAGAAGAAGCAAAAAAGCTCGGTAAAATTGGCTGTCTTGTACAAGGGACGATTTATCCTGATATTATGGAGAGCGGAGAGGACGGGCATAAGCAAGTCAAGGCGCACCATAACGTGGGCGGTATGCCGTTGAATATCGAATTTGAAGCGATAATCGAGCCAATTAAGCTACTGTATAAAGAAGAAGTCCGCGAATGCGGCAGAAAACTGGGTTTGCCGGAGAATTTCACAAACCGTCAGCCTTTTCCGGGCCCGGGACTTGCAGTGCGCTGTCTGGGCGAACTGACAAAATATAGACTTGATTTATTACGCGAAGCAGACGCTATTTTCCGCGATGAAATAGAAAAAGCGGGCCTGCAAAAGGAGATACAGCAGTATTTTGCCGTTTTACCCGGAATCCAAAGCGTCGGCGTCCGCGACGGCGCGCGGTGCTATGAAGAGATGATTGCGTTAAGGGCAATGACTACCAAAGATTTTGTGACTGCAAGTTTCGTCCGGCTGCCGTATGAATTGCTTGAAATTGTGACAAAACGGATAACAAGCGAAATAAGCGGCGTGAACCGCGTTGTATATGATGTAACAGACAAGCCTCCGTCAACAATGGAGTGGGAGTGATATAAGTTAATAAAATAAATTAACTATCACAAGGGCGGGAAAATTAAAATCCCGCCCTTTCGTATTCTTAATATTTTTATAAAAATATATCAATAAACAATCTTTTCTACGTCAATTACGCCTTTTACGCAGTCTATAAACGGTTTGCCGTTTTTTACTCCTGCGTTTCCATAGCCAGTCTCAGTCGATATAAACGACTTGAAATCGCATTTTATGGCCGGATTTATCACAAGCGTTTTTGTCAAATTATCGTAAACTGCGCCCGATATTGCCTGTAATAATCCGTATGACGACAAAGCCCTCGCGTAATAATGCCCGCATTCGTATTCGCAGTACGGATTTCTCACAGTTCCGTCGTATCTGTCGCGGCATGTTTTCACTATATCAAGCCCCTCGTTTATGCAGCCGTGCATTATCAAATGGCTTGCGACCTGATATTCTATCCCCGTCCAGACTTCGTCACTGTACACAAACGGCAGCGACGGCTTTCCGCCGTGAGGCCAGCTGCATAACAACAGCCCGCCCTCTTTGCCTAAAGCGTAACCGGGTCTCTGCGGATTTGAATGGCCTGACAAATCTTTTTTGAGATTATATTTATAAACGCTCAATAAATGGCTTTTTACTTTTTCGGGATCTAATATCTCCCCTACTCCGCAAACTTCTGCAATCCATGCTCCTAAAACACCATCTGATATGCAACCGTTTCCGTACTGATATTTTGGCCCTTCTTTTTCACAGAGCTCCCTTGCCTCAGAAGTCTCACGGCTTAAATCAAGTTTTGCCTCGAGAGTTTTCCACTCTACTTTTTGTATAAAATATTCACCGTTATATAATTCAGCCTCTAAATATTTCCTGCCTTTTTCGTATAAATTTTTATATCCCCCGCAAGCTTCGCCTAAATATTCACCCATAATCGAAGCGGCTTTCAACGCTCCCAGATAAAACGACGAACACATTCCGTCCGCTCCCCAGAATTCTATATCATAAGTATTGTGATGCGGTTCTTTCAAAACCCCTTCGCGCTTTTTATCCCATGTGTTTATACAATAATCAAGGCTTTCTTTGACTTTTCCCCATATACTTTTGAGCCAATTATTATCGCCGCTTATTTTCCATTCCCTGAAAACTTTCATGATTCCGCCAAGCTGACCGTCGGACGCGGCGTGAAAATTATGTTCTGTTTTTCTTATGGGCAAAGACGACCTGAAAGTCTGATGCCCTTTATCATCCTGCGAGAAGAAAAATTCTGTTTCTCTAAGGCTGCGTTCAAGTTCAGGGAATAAATGCGCGATTGCCTGAGTATAGTTCCAGACGTGAGTGCATGAACCCATGCAGCTTCCCTCCTCGTCCATACAGCCTTCCCAGCACCATAATTTTCCGTCAGGCTGACGCATAACCGTCGGCGATTTTATTATAGAAAGATTCGCGCTTACAGCTTCGAGAACTTCAGCAGGCAAACTTGAATCATAAAAACAATCCGAGAATCTTTTTGTCTCTGTTTTTAACATGCAGAAATTATTTTTATAGTATTCGCCGATTTCAAGAACATCTTTAAATTGCCTGCTGTACCACGGCTTATGATTTCCGGGTATATCTTCTTTTTCAAGCGTTGGGCCTAATCTCAGATTTGTCTCGCCTGCATACCAGCATGTATTTATTTTTATTGTTTTGCTTTCGCCGCTTTTGAGAGTAAACGGGATCGCTATATATCCTCCGGAACTGTTGTTTTCTTCGTGAGAACCTGAAGAATATTCGCCTTTTAATATATCGTTCCAGAGCATTGTGAGAGGGTCAAACCAGCCGCCCCTGAACCATTTTGCGTTGACGCATATATTCTCTTCGTCTTTGGCAAACGCATAAAATTCGCCTTTCTGCCACGGCTCATTCTCAAATTCTTTCTGCCCGAGAATAAACCCGTCTTTCTCGGCTTTGACATAATTCTCAAATTTATTATCAGTTCTCATAAAATTAAACGAACAGAAATAATATACAGCTTCGACTGTCTCTTTTGAATTATTACTAAAATTATATTCAACGGTAGCAACTGGGAGAGAAGAATTATACGAATCCCCCGGAATAAACGGACTCCATGCGTGTATAGAAACATCCAACGGAATATCGCCGCCTGAAAGATTTATCTGTGCGCACGGAAATTTTGACATAAAATCATTTGATTTAAATCTTGGCAGTCCGTAGTTTTTGCCGCTCAACCCGGCTCCTGACCCCTCGAAGGCCTTGCCCGGCTTATAAATCTCGTATTTTGGTATTTGCCCCTCTAAAATTCTCGCAGTATAATCATTAGATTTATTTGATTTTACTGCAACCGCCGCAAATATATCCGGGTTATAAAATATATTCGGCGAATTTCTCAGTGAAAAACTGTTTAACATGCCCGTCCCGGAAATACAGTAATTTCCCGCGCCAATCCCGCCGAGGGGAAAATTGATATACGAAAGATTTTCATTTTCGTATATGCCGTTATAATCTCTTTTTGTTTTTATCATAATAAATATAACCGCTCCTTTTTTATATAATTTTTTATGTGTTTTAAAATAAACAGAATATCGTAAATCACCCACGCCAAAACTCTCCTACCCTCTTTAAAATAAAGAGGGTTTTGGTAAAAATTCCCGAGTTACTTTTCATTTTATTTAATACAGTCATATTTCCGCTACCTCCGTTAGTTCGGCGTCTGTATTTTCGTCCATAAACCGTATAATTTCATCTATTGACTGCTGAGCGTGGCTTTTTTCGCCGGATATAACAGCAACGCCAATAGTTAATATTTTATGTAACTCCTGCGTACCGACTTCGGCAACCGACGCATTGAATTTTTGCCTCGCTCTGTCAACAAGACTGCGGCAAACCTGTCTTTTATTTTTGAGCGAATTTGATTGCGAAATATAAAAAGTTAATTTAACAGCGGCAATATACATAATTAACCCATAACTTTCGAAAATTATAATTTTTATTTTAACGCGTCTATAATATCCGTCGGTTTGGGAGGGCAGCCGGTCACGCATTTTTTAAATCCCAGAGTACAATTTCCAATCCCTATGCCGTCCCCGCTTTTATTTTTGAATCCCTGCCCGATATATATTTTTTCTGTCCCTTTGATTTTGCTTCCAAGCCTGTGCAGCGCGTATATCAGAGAAGAATAACACGCAGAGCAGGCAGAATCTTCATGAATATTATTTTTATAGCTATCAGCAGTCCTCCCGCTTTTGACTTTATGAACCGGTTTATTTTCAGGATTTAATTCAAAAATTTTCGTGTCCTGCGAATAATATTCCCCGACGCCTAATTTTTTCCCGTGAGCTAAATATCCTATTTCATCGGGTCGATAACCGATAAGTTCAGCGCAATAGCTATCTACAAGCAAAGGGTTCTGCCCTGCTATTATCCTGTTGGATTCCACAGGAGTGCCGCCCTCTTCAAAAGTTAAATCCCCGCAGATTCCGTCAACTACGCAATACCCGGTTTTTATGAGCATATTAAGCTCGGCTATCGGCTTGTGCAAACCTAACGAGTGAAACTTTCTTTTTTCGTTGTCTGATATGCAGCCTTTCAGATTTTTCATGCAGCAAGTCAGCCGTGTCTGGCAATGCGCTTTTAATACCGGGACATTTATTAAAAAATCTGTTTTCAACGCTTCGTCGCATATCTCTATTTTATATTCTCCGTATTTTAGAACAGTGCAACTGTCAGATTTTAAATCAATAACCGGAACGTTATATTTCCGGGAAATTTCTTCATAGCCGCAGTTTTTAAAAGCGCGTTTTGTGCTGTCCCCGACCCATGAACTCTCAATTATTTTTATTTTCTTCACCCCGAAATCTTTCAGGAAAATTATTATCCCCTCAATAACTTCGGGATGCGTCGTCGCGCCGTCATAAGCCGGGCGGGACACAACAAGATTCGGCTTTATCGATACCGAAAAATTTGAATTCAAATATAAATCAATATCCGATTCTTTCAATATATCATAAGTATTTTTGACAATATCTTTCCCGTATGTTACAAATATCATTTTTTAGCTTTTGCCCTTTCATATCAAATTTATATTATTATATCATAAAATATCATAAAAATCAGTAATTTTTCATGTTATTTTATATAACCCATAAAAAATTACTGATTTATCAATAAATTATTTATAAAATATTCTTCGGCAAGCAAGCCGTAAATAAGCCTGTCATGCCGTTTTCCGGCAAAATACCGCGCCTTGCGTTCGCGTCCTTCAAGTACAAACCCGCATTTTTCAAGCACGCGCTGAGAACCGATGTTATTTTCCTGCGTGCTTGACGAAATCCGCTCAAATCCAAGATGACCAAAGCCGTACCGCAATATAATTTTTGCCGCGTCCGTCGCGTATCCTTTGCGCCGATACTCAAGTTTTGTCAGTCCATAACCCAGCGAACAGCAACGGTTTTGCCAGTCTATATCCTGCAACGCAATATCGCCTATCGCAGTTCCGTCAGGCAGAAAAATCCCAAGCCTGATGTGTACATTGCCCTGAAGTTTCTGGATTTCATCGAACCATTCGTCTGCTTTTGCCGAAGAACGCCCTAAAATAAAAGGCTCCGTCAACTGCCCGAAATCGTATTCATACTCCTCCCAGACTTTCATGCAATCTTTTTTTTCCAATGTCGCAAGATAAATTTTTTCGCCCTGTAATTTATTCATTTTGATCCGCCTCCTGATTAACTTTAATTTATATAATATATTTGCTCAAAATCGCCGGGAGCGTGCCTGTCATGCACTTCAAAACCATCAAGAAAACTTTCTTCGTCTTCGAGATATTCGAAATCTATATGTTTCATTCCGAGAGAATACCCGAACGACAAAGCAGATTTTATAATCTCGCTGTAGTTTATATTATTTGTCCAGACATACAAGCTACCGACATTTGCGTTTTCCCATGTATGTATTTGAATATACGTGCCTTCGCTCAGCAAAATCGCGGGAGTTCTCCTGTTTACGTCAACAGACGGCTTTTCGTTCATGACTTCCCACATGTGCCTTGACGAAAACTGCCCGCCTTTCCCGAAAACAAATCTTTTTTCTTTTATAACAGAAAACGGCACTTTTTCAATTTTTGTTCCCTCAAATTTATAATCTCTATATTCTTCTGTTTTTATATGTAAAATATATTGCTTTCTCCCATCTTTAAATCCGCATTTGCGATAAAATATATCCGCGCCTGTTTCCATATCGGGCGACGTCACTGCTTCCACACAATTATTCTTTTTCGCGTGTTCTATTCCGTCGGCAATCATAGCGCGCCCGATACCTTTTCTTTGATAATCCTTGTCTATCTCAAGCATACCGAGATATAAAAATTTCCTGTCCGGTTCGTCTGATATAATCCACTCGCCGTGACCGACGATTTTCCCGTCTATTTCAGCAACCTGAATATAAAAACCGCGTTCGAGACGTTTTGTGACCCATGACGTGCAATCTGTTATATTCCCCCACGGTATTGATTGTCCCCGATAAACATTAACTATGCCGTTTAAGTCTGATTCCGAAGCAGTCGCCTGTCTTATTTTTATTATTTTTACGTTATCCATTATTTTTATCTGCACCTCCCAAAAAAATAAATCAAATATAATAAAGCAAGTTCAAAACCACCCCGTCAAGCTGACGCTTGCCACCCCTCCACGGAGGGGAATTGCGCGCAAATCCGGCGTTTTGTCTAATTCCCCTCTGTGGAGGGGTGCCCGCAGGGCGGGGTGGTTTTTAAGTAGAATTATTATATAATATAAAAACAAAAAACAACAGGGCGGAAGCAATTTCGTTCCGCTCCCGCCCTGTATTTTTCCGCGCTTCGCCATATCCGCCTGGCGATTTCCCAAATCGCCGATTGTAGTATAACATATATTTTTTAAATTGTCAACAGGAAATTTTATTAAATAAAAATTATTTTAATTAATATTTTCCATATTCCAGAGCGGCGTCAATAAAAACGCGATAATTTTCTTCTGTTTTCGGCGACAATGGGACATTAATAGGCGCGGCTGTCGGCATTATCACATATCCCCCGCCTATTTTTGCTTCATCCATACAGAATTTCACAATCTCGCGGATTTCATGAATACCGGCGTGTTCGAGCGATTTTAACTGTATATTTCCAAACAGGCACATTTGACTGCCTGCGCGTTTTTTTACTTCGCCCAAAGATATATCGCCGTCGGGCGGTGCTTCGCACGGATCCAAAGCTTCTGCTCCGCATGAAATTATTTCATCAAGCACTTTCGCGATTTTGCCGTGGCTGTGGATTCGCACAAGCCCCCCGTATTTATGAATCAATTCAGTGATTTCTTTTAAATAAGGCGCGACAAAACGTTTGAAATAATCCGGATGCAGATACGGCGGGGTCAGATATTCCGGTCCGCAAATGCGATATAAATCAACTACCTGCGATTTGAGCATATTTTCAAGGTTAATCATATTGCGCCTGTGTATTTCTTCAACAATTTTAGCAAAATGTTCCGTTTCGGTCATTGCCCATACCGTAGATTCGCCGAATTCCATAAGTTCCATTGCAAGATAAGCAGGGTCTGCCGCGCCTGACATAATTATTCCCCTCTCCCCTACTTCATCAGTTATGCGGGCGTAATCCGTATTATTATATACCGCGGGTTCAAACGGAATCGAGAGCATTTTATCTACGTCGTCAATCGTTTTGCACCAGCGTTCGGTATGCCATGTCGTGTATAAATTATCATAAACCCGGTGGGTTGAAGTAAGATCGCCTTTGGGCGTATGCAATACAAAACGCCGTTCAGTCCAGTTTTCGCCTCTTGTCTCAAAACAATCGATTTGCGCGGGATATGAAGACCACGCTATTTTCTGATTTGACCATTGATCCCACATGCACACGCAGTCAGTTTTTTCACGTATGTAATCCATCAGATTTTTATATGACGGCTCGTTATTTTCGAAAGACCGGGAATTATATCCCACAAGCTCATAAGTCGATATTGGCACTCTGTCAGCCTTTTGACCCGCAATAGCGGTTAATAAACGTTCCCTTGAAGTCATTTTTTTTATACACCTCCCGTATTATTAATTATCAGATCAAGATTGATCGATAGATTCTTTTTTTGCGGCGATAAGAGATAAAATCTCGTCAATATCTTTTTTGAACGGGTTTATCCTGTAATCCCCGATATTGACGCGCAGCGTAGGATATTCGTTGCCGGTTACGGTAAAATGCAAAACGCGCGTATTTTTGTATTTATATTTTATAGTATCAAAATGAACATAACGCTGTATTTTTAAAGATTTTGCGAAATCATGTATAATGCGTGCTATATCCCGGCTTTCGCCGCTTACTCGCCTGAGCAGTTCGTCATAATTAGCCGAATAGCTTTTAAAAAGCTGGCGAAATTCGCAATGGGCAAAGTGATGCCGCGCAGGAGTTTTTTTAATATTCGGGGAATGCTCAAACGTATTCATAGCATGAAATATTTTAGGGTATTTTATATTATAAAATATCACTGCGTCGTTTTTATATTCGCGTTTTAATCCTGTGCGCTCCAATGCGTCAAGGCATTTTTCCAGAGTAATATTTAAAACGGCATACGATTTATTTTTATTAATCTTTTCCCTGTATTTCTGCCAATTATTAATATCCCAAATTATTAAATCGCCCTGAATTTCGCCGTTTGCGGAAATATTTTCGAGTATATCCCTGTATTGTCTGGCAGAAACAGGAGAATATATATCAATATTATTATACATATCCTCGCATAGCGCGTTAAAATAATCATACCATTGATAACAGCCGTCAAGTATATCTTTGCCGCACCGGCTTTTTATTTGTTCAGCCAGCGAATCATCAGGCGGCACAAGCCCTACTGCCCACCACCAGACTTCTCTTTGTAAATCCGAAGAAAATACGCTTTGATTTTTATCAAATATCATATTTATACTTTTATACTCCGTTTTTATTTAATTTATTATATTTTCCGAGTATAATTTTTGTATTCATCGTAATTGCCGTTGAAACTTATCAGTTTTTTATCCTGTATATTAATAATCCTGCCCGCGATTTTATTGATAAAATAACGGTCGTGCGATATAAACAAAAGAGTGCCTTTGTAATTTGACAACGCTTCTTCCAGCATTTCGCGGGTTTCTATATCAATATGGTTTGTCGGTTCGTCCAGTATTAAAAAATTTATTTCGTTTTGTATGAGCGACGCCAGTTTCAGCAGCACTTTTTCGCCGCCGGATAACGCGCCCACGCGTTTATATACGCTTTCGCCGAAGAAAAAATATCTCGCCAGAATATTCCGCGCTTCGTTTTCAGAACAAATATGTTCTTTCTTAAATTCGTCGATAACTGTATTTTTTTCATTTTCAAAGCGTATCTCCTGCGGTATATATCCTATCTTCGCGCTCGGATTAACTGTTATTTTCCCTTGAAAACCAGAAAAATCATTTATTCCCATAGCGGCAAGTATAAGCGATGTTTTACCTGTGCCGTTATCGCCCATAAGACATACTTTTTCTTTTTCATATACCTGCATATCCGCGCAGTCAAATAATTGATTTTCGCCTAAAGTCAGGCTGAAATTTTCGAGCATAAGCACATCATGCCCTGTGCGGCTGCCGATAAACTGTATCGGGATTTTTTGTTTTTCCAGTTGCGGCTTCTCGATTATTTCCATTTTTTCAAGCCGTTTTTCGAGTTCTTTCGCCTTCCGGAAAAATTTTGGATTGTTTCCCCTGTCTCCCCAATCGCGATAACGCTTTATCGCCGCTTTCATTGCCTCGATTTTTTTCTGCTGGTTTTTATAGTTTTCAAACTCAATTAATAACTGCTCTTCCTGTTCTTTAAGTGAAAACGAATAATTCCCGTTGAACGATTCGCATTCGCCGCCGTCCAGAATTATTGTTTTATTTGCGACACGGTCCAAAAAATACCGGTCATGCGATATAATCACGGCTGTCCCTTTATATTTAGAGAGATAATTTTCAAACCATTCAAGCGTTTTAATATCGAGATGATTTGTCGGCTCGTCCAAAAGCAAAATATCGGGTCTTTTTAATATCGTAGCCGCTAATTTTACAATAGTTTTCTGCCCTCCGCTGAGAACGTTAAACGGCCGTTCCAGAAGTTCTCTTAAATAAAATCCGCTCACTATTTTATTAAACTGCTCAGTCATTTCATAGCCGTCCATCGCGATAAACAAATTTTGCGTGCGCGAATATTCGTTCATGATTTTATCGAGTTTATTTGAGTCCGTTTCTTCCGCCATCAATTTTTCAAGCCCGTTAAGCTTATCCTCGTATTCTTTTATTTCGGCAAAAGAATCGCTTAATACTTTTTCTACTGTCATATCGCTTTCAAGCAAAGCGGGTATCTGTTCCAAATATCCGACCGATGCGCCCTTGCGGATCGTAACCGCGCCTTTATCCGCGGTTTCCTCTCCTGTGATAATTTTAAATAAAGTAGTTTTTCCCGTACCGTTGCGCCCGACTATCGCGGTTCGGTTTCCGGTCAGGATTTCTAAATTCGCATTTGTAAGTACGTTGTTAAAGCCGTAGTTTTTAACAATATGATTCATTCCTATTTCTATCATCGTAATCTTAATATCCTCCGTATTTTCAAATTTTTGTTTTTACATTTACAGCGATAAAATAATAATCAAATATATTCAAATTTGAAAACAAGGCCTGCTACGAATAAGAAGAATGAGGCGATTATTTAATGCCTCCGCACAAAAAGAGAATTTTATTTGTTTTAAAATTTTCTTTCGCCCCAGCCTGTTATCTGACAGACCTTGTACGGAGCGCAATAACGCCGGCTCTTATTTTATAATACAGAACCATATAAATCACTTCCTTTCGTTAAACCAGTATTTTTATTATATCAAATTTTATAGAAGTTTGCAACAGATTTTCTGTTTTATAATTTTTGTTTATGTTGTTTCTTTTTTGTCTTTTATATCATTTGAAAATTCAAACGACGCCTGTTTAAGCCCCTCTTTTTCGATTATTGCCAAACGCGCGTCAAATAATTTCCCGGCTTTGCTCTTGAACCCCTTTAACACGTCAGTCCGCCCTTTGGAAAGCAGTTTCTTTACCTGATTTGCGCTGATAGATTTTCCCGATATTTTTTTCCAAACTACAAAACCGCAGCCGTCTTTGCCGCTCTCGCATGAATAGCTTTTCGACTGTTCCAGCACATTTTTACCGCACCTCGGGCATACGCCCAAAATCTCGCGTGCGGTGGTAAATATCACCGCCGCGTTTTTATCCTGCGGGGTGTTTTTCGTTTCAGATATAACTTCTTTAATAAATCCGGTTATTCCGTCCATGAAAACATCGCCCGACATTTTGCCTTTTTGTATTTCAGATAACTGCTTTTCCCATTCCGCCGTCATCTCAGGCTCTTTTACTTTATCGAGTACCAGTGAAATATATATTCTGCCAGCCTGTGTCGGCAATAGATTCTTAGCTTCGCGAATCATATAGCCGCACTTGATTATATGCTCAATTATCGACGCTCTTGTCGCGGGGGTTCCCAAGCCATTATCTTTCATCGCTTCGCGCAATTCAGCGTCGTCTATCGCTTTGCCAGCCGTCTCCATCGCAGATAACAGCGTATCTTCGGTGTACAGTCTCGGAGGCTGCGTCTGCTTTTCCTCAAAGTTCATATCAATTACCGGAAATATGTCCCCCTCTTTCATTTCGGGCAGTATTACGTCAACCAAAGATTCTACGCGTTTTGACTTGTCTGATCCGGCTCTTAAAACTGCTTTCATGCGTTCCTCGACAGTCCTGTAACCGTAATCGAGTATTTCTTTGCCCGTCGCCGTAAATTCCGTCCCCTCTATATCAAACGCCGCTTTCGTCGCCATATACACATGCGTAGTATATACCGCTACAATTAGCCTGTAAATTATCAGCGTCAGTATTTTACGCTCAACCGCGGGTAAACTGTTATAAATTTCTGCCGTCACTTTTGCCGTTGGCAAAATTGCGTGATGGTCCGTGACTTTTTTATTATTGACTATTTGTTTAACAGCAATCTTTTCCCTGTTATAACGCTCAGACGTTATATTGTCATAAACTCCCGCGCCGAGAAGATTTTCAATCAATCCTTTCGTCGGCGATTCCATATCCGACGTTATATAGCGCGAATCCGTCCTCGGATATGTCACTAACTGGCGTTCATACATGCTCTGCATATTATCAAGCGTCTGCTGCGCCGATACGCCGAAATAACGGTTCGCGTCGCGCTGCAACGCAGTTAAATCATACAAGGGCGGCGGGTTTTCGCGTTTGCGCTGTTTCTCAACGCTTTTAACTACGGCATTTTTGCCTTTGCTCCGCTCAACTATATCCTCCGCTTCTCCCCTGCTATTTACTTTCGAGTATGCAAAAAAACTACCCAGATTGGCAATCAGACTAAAATATATCTCAGGCTTGAAATTTTCTATATCTTCCTGTCTTTTAACTATCAGCGCAAGCGTCGGCGTCTGCACCCTTCCTGTATTTAAAGTCCGTCCGTGTAATATACTATACATACGGGTCAGATTCATTCCCACTAACCAATCGGCTTTTTGACGGCAGTCCGCCGCGTAATATAAATTATCGTATTCGCTCCAGTCTTTCATTTCGGACAAGGCGCGTTTGACTGCCGCCGTTTCCATAGAACTCACCCATAAACGTTTTACAGGCTTGCGGCACCCGGCTTTTTCGTATAAGCGTCGAAAAATCAATTCGCCCTCGCGCCCCGCGTCTGTTGCGCATATCACTTCCGAGACATCGCCGCCGTTCATCAGTTCTTTTACTATTTTATACTGCTGCGACGTATTTTTAGCCACTGTTGTTTTGAATTTATCGGGTATAACCGGCAATGTCTCTAATTTCCATGACTTAAATTTCTCGTCGTACATTTCAGGCGTGGCAAGCTCGGTCAAATGGCCTATTGCCCACGAAACTATATATCCGTTTCCGGTTATATACCCGTCTTTTCGTTCTCTTGCCCCTACTATTCCCGCAATCTCACGTCCGACCGAGGGCTTTTCCGCTACAATCAATTTCATTTCTTTATCTCCGGTTATTTGATTTATTCTGTGGCAATATTATAGCAAAACATAAATAAAAAAGTTGATTTATTAATTAAAATATGATAAAATATATAATAATAAAATATAAAAAAATACAGAAAGCGAGATAAAATTATGGTCATGAAATATCTTATCATATCAGGAAACCCGAAAAAAGACGGCTTATGCCATTTAATAATAAGCGAAGTTTTACGCGGTGCGGCAGATGGAGGAGCAGAAACGCAAATATTGACCGCAAGCGGCATAGAACGGTGCAGGTGCTGCGGCAACGGCTGGGGAACATGCCTCGAACAGCATAATTGCGCATACGGCGGCGACGGATTTGATAAAGCACAGGAAGCAGTGAGAAACGCCGATATGCTTTGCTTTATTACCCCGGTATATTGGGGAGAGACATCAGAGGGGCTAAAGAGTTTTATGGACAGGCTGCGCCGCTGCGAATTCAGACAGGGTGTTGCGCTGTCAGGCAAACAGGTCCTGCTCGTCGCTTCGCCCGGCGGCAGCGGCAACGGTATGCTGACGTGTCTTGAGCAAATGGACAGATTCTGCCGCCATACCGGAGCGGTTATATTTGATTACATAGGAGTGAACCGCTGGAACAGCGATTACAAGAAACAGGCGGCTTATTCTGCGGCTCGGGCTATGGCTGAAGGCAGAAAAGCCGGAGAAACTTTATGAAAAATATAATTTCTCCTGTAAGTATTTATAATTTGATAAATTACATGAGACATTATAGCACAAACCGAAGAATAAATCAAGTATAGCCTGATAAATCTGCAAAACGCAAAGAAGCAGATTAAAAAAAGAATTTGGCATTGACCCGGAGGAGATAAAATAAAATGATAAAAAGATTATCAGCATTAATTATTGCTTTGGTTATTATAATCAGCATAATATCATGCGGCAATGACAGTGGAAATAATACTAAAGATATTAAAAATAACGAAAATAACGGCGAGGCCGAAATGCAGAATGACGCGCAATCAGGCGAACCCGAAATGACAGACCCCAGAGATATACCGGATAATCTTCCCGAAGCTGATTTGGGGGGACGCGATTTTAATATATTGTGCCATGAAATGCTCACAGTCGAGTTTGTCGCAGAAGAAGAAAACGGCGATATAGTAAACGACGCTTTATATAAAAGAAATCTTAAAGTGTCTGAGAGATTCAACGCAAATATAAACATGATAAATATTCCCGGGACATGGAACGACAGGGATTCGTTTATGGGCACAGTGAGAAAATCGGTGCAGTCGGGCGAATCAACGTATGATTTAGTAGCGGGCGTCACTTCGTACATACCCAATTTGATACCTGATAATATATTTATGAATATCAGTAAAATCGGCAATCTTGATTTCAATAAACCGTGGTGGGGCGAGGATCTGATACACGAATTTTCTATAGGCGACAGATTATATCTTGTCACCGGTGACGTGGCTTTGTCTATGTGGGACTGCATATTTGTGTTTTATTTCAACAAGCAGTTAGTACAGGACAACAGCCTGCCGGATCTATACGAGCTTGTAAAAAACAGGCAATGGACTTATGATAAATTTGTGGATCTGTCGAAAACTGTATCGAAAGACTTAAATGGCGACGGGAAATTTAATAAAGAAGATATGTTCGGCTTTGTGACCACCACAGGCACTGTCGTGAATGCTTTTCCGGGCGCGTTTGATTTAAAAATAACGCAGAAAGACAAAAATAATATCCCGTACCCTCAGCTCGATACGGGAAAATGGACCGATGTTGCGGCTAAGTTAGTCGAATTGCACTATGATACCCAGTCAACGCTGACGCTGCCCGACGGATCAGATCATACAATAGTGCAGATGTTCGAAGAAAACCGGGTTTTATTTTATCCCCAGACGTTAAGCTTCTCGCGTGATTTCAGGGCAATGGAAACTGATTTCGGCATCCTGCCGTTCCCGATTTACGATAACACTCAGGATAATTACTATTCAGTCGTCAGAAACGCGATGTCGCTGATAGGCGTACCCGTGACTGCATCAAATCCTGACGAATGCGGGCTTATACTCGAGGCTCTTGCCGCCGAAAGCTATAAAATAGTTATACCGGCTTATTACGACGTAGCATTGAAAGTAAAACAAACCCGCGACGATGAATCAGGCGAAATGCTTGATATTATACGCGATAATCTCTGGGTGAATTTCGGGTATTCATATAACATGAGTACAGGCAACGTCGGCAATTATATGCGTGAGCTGATCGAAAAGAAAAGCCCGAATTTTATGTCTATGTATGATTCGACATTTGAGCAGAGAACTGCAATCTTCGATAAATTTATCGAAGATGTTTTGAATCTTGAGTAATTATAGTGAAACAAGAGAAAACCCCTCCGCCGCATTGATTGGCGTGAACTGCATGTGAACTACGTTCACATTCGTTACACGTTCGCGGCACCTCCCCTGTTAGGGGAGGCTTTGGGCGCAATATCCCCTGCCTCCCTTGAAAGGGGAGGTAGCCCCGCAGTGCCGGAGGGGTTGGCTATAGATATCTTTCTCAACTTGTTTCACTATATATCTTAATGCCGGCATTCCGCGCCGCAGATATGACGGTTCGGGCATTCCGGCATTTTTGTGTTTTTTAAATAAGCCGGCGCACCTTTATATACTGTTTTTAATTCAACTGAACCGCATTCCGGGCAAAATATGCGCTTTCCCGATTTTTCAGAAATCGAAGCCAAAATATTAAATTCTTCGTCGCATTCGGGGCAATATAAATCATAAAACGGCATATACTCACTCCTTTTTTGCTGTGATATTTTTAATTAAAATGCGGCGATTTTATCAATTCGAGCCTGCCGCTTTTTGACGATCTTATCCCTGCGTCAAGTATTGCCATAGCTTCAAGGTTAAAATCGGGCTGCATAGTTATATGCATAGGCTCTTTTGTCTCAAGATGATTTATAAATTCTTTCGCGGGGTTATCCCTGTGGGCCGGGATAGGCTCGGCTTCATATATTTCCGTGGCTGCGCCGTATCTTTCTTTGAAAATCAAAACTTTATTACCATCGCATATAACCGTGCCTTTTTCCCCATAAATAACAGGGCCGCTGTTTATCCCCGTATGAACTATAGTCCACGAGCCTTCTATCGTTGCAATCCCGTCCGGGAACTGCGCTGTGATTATACCGTTGTCGTCCGCGTCTCCGTACACGCTGTTTAAATTTGCTCTCATGCCGTTTGCCGCTACTGCGGGTTTACCCATGAACCAACGTGCAAGGCACGAACCGTAACAGCAGTAATCCAGCATAGCTCCACCGCCGTCTGATTCCCTGTGCCACCATTCCATTGATTTTTCATAAGGCGTGAGGGTCTGGCCGTATTCAAGCGGTCCTAATGACGCGCTGTTCCTGTAATAAAATTTAAGAGGCCTGCCGACTTCGCCATTTTCTACAAGGGCCTGAGCTTTTCTTACTGCCGCCCACCATGTCGAGGGCCAGTTAATCGCAAGTTTTACGTTATGATAATCAGCGGCTTTTTTCATTCTGAGCGCATCGCTATATGAAGCTGACATAGGCTTTTCAAAAAGCATGTGTATGCCTTTTTCAGCGATTTTCTCAGCAACTTCACCATGTTTTACGTTTTCGGGACATGCCACGATAATATCAAACTTTTCTTTTTCGAGCATTTCTTCATAGCATTCATAATATTTTGGTATTTTAGTAATTTCAAGAGCTTTTTTGATATTGGCTGTTCTTGTTTCGCTCTGACCGGATATTGATTTAACAGACGGTTTTGTGTCCGCGCAGGCGACCCATTCTATTCCGGGAATATCATTGAAATTCCCGATTAGGCCGTTGACGTGCATGTGCGCAAATCCTAAAACTCCTATTCTCCATACTTTTGACATAAATAAATACCTCCAAATATAATATAATTTATTTAATTATAACTTTATCTGAATTATATCAAAATATTATGATAAAGCTGTGATTTATTTGTTAAAATACTTGATTATAATTAAAGCCCGTGATATAATCATAAATAATAATATTAAAAATAATTAAAAATAAAAGGAGTAAATTAAAAATTATTATGAAAGATTTATTGGGAAATAAAAAAGCAGTAGCGCATATATGTCTTGTTGTCAATGATATAGAAAAAACCTCGCAGGATTACGCCGATTTTTTCGGAATTGAAAAACCGTCATGGTTCTGGGCTGGCGGCCAGAACAAAGAAGGCACAATCTATCGCGGGGAATCCACCGACGCTAAGGCAAAACTTGCGTTTTTTAATATTGATAATCTGACTGTCGAGCTTATTGAGCCGGATAACGGCCCGAGCGTATGGCGCGAATTTTTAGACAAATATGGCGAGGGATTTCATCATATCGGGTTTAATATCAACGGCATGGAAAAGACTTTGTCTCTTATGGGAGAAAATAATATGCCCACGCTCCAAAGGGGCGGCAAAGAAGACAGCGGCTGGTATTCATACGTAGATACGAGAGATACTTTAAAAATAATGATTGAGCTTTTAGAAGGGTATTAAAAATAAAGTCAATAGAAAAATTAGGAGAATATATAATGCCAACTGATGTTATATTGTTGTCGTCCGGTATTCACGGCAGGGAAATAATCGAAATTATTCGCCGGGCAGGCAATTATAACCTGCTTGGAATTATTCGCGCCGAAGAAACGCAGGAACAGACGTCGCCCGATGGAGTGCCGGTTCTTGGCGACCTTTCGGCATTATCACGTTTTTGTGATAACGCGTTGATTCACGATAACGAATGGCCACGGGCGCATTTGGATAATCCGGATATTTCAAAACGGCTGATAACTTTGATTGACCCAACGACTTTTGTCCACCCGTCGGCTGTCATCGGACGAGGCTGCGTGATTTATCCGAATTGTTTTATAGGGGCTGAAGCAACACTCGGCGAGAGCTGCTTTATGCTCTCCGGCGCGGTTGTAAACCATAATTGCATTGTCGGCAAACGGGTTGTCATGGCAACAGGTGCGCATCTGGCCGGCTGCGTACGGGTAGAAGATACGGCTTATATTGGTCAGGACGCAACTGTGAGGCAGTATTTATCTGTTGGTCAAGGAGCGTTAATCGGCATGGGTGCAGTTGTTATAAAATCTGTGCCGGACAACGCTGTTATGGGCGGTAATCCGGCAAAATTGATTCGTATGAAATAATAAAAAACTATTTATTTTTTATTTATTTATATCCCACTGTTTCCATTCTTCTTTTAATATCGCGTATTGAAACCTGTCGCACCATTCATAATCAAGCGCGCTGTTTCCCTGCTGCGCTTTGATAAAATGCCCTTCGCGGCGCATACCGATTTTTTCCATGATTCTGTATGAGCCGCGATTTTTTGCGTTGCACGCCGCAATAATCCGGCGAAGCCCAAGAGTATCAAAGCTAAATTTTAATAACGCTCTGCCAATTTCTGTTCCGTAGCCCTGCCTCCAGTAATTTTTGTGTAAAACCCAGCCGATTTCAGGGTCGCCGGGCAAATTAATCAATGTTGCAGAACCTATTAAAATATTTTCGGATTTTAATACAACGGCAAATTCATAATTTTTAATATCTTCTGCCTCTGAACTTGAGATTGCCCAGTTTATATAATCACGCGTTTCTGATTCGCTTTTGGGTTCACCCATCCAGTATTTCATGTTTTCGGCGTTTCCAAGCCAGTCAAAAACTTCCGGAAAATCGTCATATTTGAATTTACGGTAAATCAACCGCTCCGATTCAAGCTCAATAAATTTCGATTTCATTTATTTTGTTATACCCTGCTTTCATTATGTTATATTTTCTTTTTCCATTCGGCAGGAAGCAGGTCAATATACGCCATGATAAGTTCATCAAGCAATTTATCAGGATATTTGCAGTTTGCGCAAAGAGGATCGAGCATAATTGCCTGAAGCGCGAGAGTTCTGTCACATTCTACCGCCGCCCTGACGGCTAAATTATATTCCCTGCCTAAAATATCGCATTTTGCCGCTATCGCGTCGGGAAGCGCGCCGATTTTTTGCGGGTGTAATCCAAAAGAGTCTACAAAAACCGGGACTTCCACAATAATATCCTGAGATAAATTATCTATATATCCTTTGTTAATTACATTAGCCATTTCAAGCGTCACTTTCCCGGTTGATAATGCGCGCATAAAATGCGTGGCGGTTTCGCCTGACGTTCCGAATTCTTTAAATCCGATCATTCCTTCTTTGAGCTTTTTGATATTTCCCAGAGAACTGTTGCGCCATTCATCAAGCATATTAAAATCCGCGTTTCCCCATTTATAATTCTGCTCCGCAAGCACATCTTTTTTTAAATAATAGGGGAAAAATTCGCCTACATGCCTGTCGCCGGGCGCGGGGTAAAGCCCGAAAATATCATAAAGCTGCGCAGATATTGGCTCCTGTTTGCCATATCCGGTTTCATCAAGAAGTTTTCTGAGTTTGGGATATACGTTTTCGCCGTCGATTTCGAGTTTTGTAATCCATGTGAGGTGATTTATCCCGGCTGCGCTGTATAAAAGTTTATCAGGTGAGACTTTATACACATTTTCGGCGAGAGACCTAACAGTATCTGGAGTCCCGTGACATAACCCGAACGTTTTTATATTTGTATATTTTGAAATGGCGAGACATAACGCGCCCTCGGGATTTGAATAATTTATAATCCACGCGTCAGGCGATATTTTTTCCATTGCTTTTGCTATATTATACACTACCGGCACATTGCGCAGAGTGCGTATTATCCCGCCCGGGCCTATCGTATCTCCGACAGACTGCAATATGCCGTGTTTTGTGCATATATCTATATCTTTTTTCCATGACGGGTATGAACCTGTGACAAAAGTAAAAAATAAAAAATCGCATCCGGCCAATGTTTCCATAAAATCAATATGCTTCGTGACTTTAAAATCCCGCCCGCTTGTCTCAACCATCTTTTTTACCGCTTCATAAGAATCATCAAGAGCGATGGGGTCTATGTCAACAAGCCTGAGTTCACCCGATAAAATAAAATCGTCTTCATGCAATATATCGCTGACTAATCTTAACGTAAACGAGGTGCTTCCCGCCCCTATAAATACAAAATTAAAAAATTCTTTTCCAAACATATTATTTTAACTCCTTATCTTGTTTATTAAGTACTATATTATAATAGCATAAATCGGTTCTGTATGGACTATATTATCCAGACTTTATATGCAAACATATATTTTTATCCCTTTATTTTTTATTCTATCCCCCACCAGTTTATAACCCACCATGCTTTTGCGTCGTGACCTAAACTAATTGCCTTTTCTTTTTTGGTTGCCATTTCATTCAGATAATTCGGGTTATCCAAAAGAGCGCTGGCATTATGAAATTCGTTTTCGTGCAGGGGCATTTCTATTAAATCAACGCGGTTAAAATCAAGCTCCGGCAAAAGATTATTAGAAATAATATAATCTCTGTAAAAATTATATATCGTTTCCATTATGTTCAGCCGCGCTTCCCAGTCTGCCGCGGCATACAATAAATCAAAATTTGACTTTAAGTCCGAAATCGGCGATGGCAGTCTGTTAAATGCCCAGCTTAAATGCTTACGATACGGGTAATACTGACGACAAACCATAAAACCTAATTCAAGCATCGCTTTCACAGCGTCGCCTAACGGAATAAACGCGTCTAAATAATGCCCGCGGTTTACACATCTTCTTATTTCGTCCATACCGTCGTCCACGAAAGCTTGTATTTTTTCAAGCAGTTTCTTCTTCCATAGAATCTCAGGCATCTTCTCCGGCATAGTCATTTTGCGAAGTCTGCCTAACCTGTCCTGAGGGTCATGCCATATCGGCTGGTTATGTAAAACAAACAGCCCGTATAAAGCGTCAAACGATAGTTTTTTCCACGGGACATTACCACTGTTAAGCATTTTTTCTCCCTTGCCGTCAAGAATCCATGACAACGGATATACCTGAATCCCTGAACCGCATGGATTCCATAAATTAGTTTCACGCAAACATTTGTCAAGATTTATCTGTAACAAACCGTTCTGCTTCCAAATATCATCGGGAAGCCATATAGCCGAATCCAAATCTGATAATTCATCGTCAATGCCCAAGCCGACCGAGCCGCCGATCATAAAACTCATTTCGTCTAAAATATCAGAATGTTTTTCGCGAATCATCGGCATTATTATATTATCAAAATAATTTATGCTTTTTTCTTTCATATCTTTGGTTTCTACCATAATATTTATCGTCTCCTTTCATAATTGACTTATGCTTATTTTTGTTATATTAATTTATTACAGGCTTCACGCCATCGCATAAGCCAGTCATGCTCTCTATCCATTTGCTGTGGGTCTATTTTTTCGTTTTCTCCACACATTACTACACTTGTAACAAGACATCCATAATATATGACAGGAATAAGATGCAATACGGAGGTAATCTCGCTATCAGTCAAGGTTCGCTCCATACCGTATTCGTCTTCCATATCCCTGTATCTTTCAATTACGTTATTCATAATTCATAACTGTTTAAAATATAAATTCCGGATATATTATATCACATATTTATTTCAATTTCAATTATATTTTTTATTTTGTATAATATTATATTCAGAATTTTCGCCGTCATTATTTAATAAGCATCTTATGAAAATCTTAATTTTTAATTAATAAAAAAATCACAACAAGTTATATATATCCTGATAAAATATCGATATATATAATATTTCAGAAAGGCTATATTAATGGCTGAAAAGATACTTGTTGTTGACGACGAACGTGAGATTGCCGACTTGATTGAATTATACCTGAAAAACGAAAACTACACGGTTTTCAAGTATTATACCGCGAATACCGCGCTGGAGTGTATTCGCACAATCGAACTTGACTTCGCTATACTCGATATAATGCTGCCGGACACAGACGGTCTTTCTATATGTCAAAAAATCCGGGAAAATCATACTTATCCCATTATCATGCTGACGGCGAAAGACACGGAAACAGATAAAATCACAGGGCTGACGCTCGGCGCGGACGATTATATCACAAAACCTTTCCGTCCGCTTGAATTAGTGGCGCGGGTCAAAGCGCAGCTGCGGCGGTATAAGAAATACAGCGGATCATCGGCGCAAATACAAAATGAGAATGTTATCGTACATTCGGGACTTGTCATTGACCAAAATACGCATGAGTGTTATCTGAACGAAAAGCCTTTGGCACTCACGCCTACGGAATTTTCGATTCTGCGGATACTCTGTGAACGAAAAGGAAATGTAGTGAGTTCCGAGAAACTGTTTCACGAGATATGGGGCGATGAATATTACACTAAAAACAACAATACTATTACCGTTCATATCCGTCATCTGCGCGAAAAAATGAACGATGCCGTTGATAATCCTAAATATATAAAAACAGTATGGGGGGTCGGCTATAAAATTGAAAAATAAAACAAAAAGTAAGTTTGGGAACGGAATAACGAAATCAATATTAACTAAATTTTTTATAACATTGATTATATATGTTGCGATTATTATATTTATTTTGATTTTATCCAAAATACTTCTGAGCTTGTTTATCTGGCAGCCTTACGACCCGGTTTATAAATTTTTCAAACAGTTTGATAATAACGCTGTTGGAATTGTTTTTATTGGCGGACTTGTCGGTTTTGTTGTTATTTTTGTCTTTTACTGGAGAAAAACGCTCGGATTTATAGACACCATCGTCGAGGCGAGTGAAGTTCTGGTCGAACAGGGCGATGATATAATTCAACTGCCCGTCGAACTCAAACAGGTTGAAATCCGCATGAATCAGGCAAAACAGGAAGTCCTGCGAAATTCAAGATTAGCAAGAGAGGCCGAGCAGCGTAAAAACGATTTGATTGTGTATCTCGCCCACGACATCAAAACGCCGCTGACTTCTGTTATAGGTTATCTTAACTTGCTTGATGAAGCGCCGGATATGCCGGCTGAGCAAAAAGCAAAATATGTTCATATCACATTAGACAAGGCTTATCGTCTTGAACGGCTTATCAATGAATTTTTCGAGATTACGCGATATAACTTCCAAGCAATTACGCTCGCAAAACAAAACATAGATTTATATTATATGCTCGCGCAATTAACAGACGAGTTTTATCCGCAGCTTGCCGCCAATGGCAAACAAGCGGTCATTCATGCGCCGGAAGATTTATCTGTTTACGCCGATCCGGATAAACTGGCAAGAGTATTTAATAATATTATGAAAAATGCTATCGCGTATAGCGGGGATAACAGTATCATTGAAATAACGGCAGATGTTTCGGAGGATAAACTAACTATTGTATTTAAGAATGACGGTAGTATCCCGCAGGAAAAACTCACGTCTATATTTGAGCGGTTTTTCCGGTTGGACAACGCGCGTTCTTCCGATACGGGCGGCGCGGGTCTTGGGCTTGCGATCGCGAAAGAAATAATCGCGGCGCACGGCGGGAATATCTACGCCGAAAGCGACGTTAATTATACTATGTTCACAGTAGAACTTCCTGTCGCGTAAAACGGCGCGCCGAGGGCGTCGCGCCCTACATAAAACATAAATATTATCTTCACTTTTTATTAGGAAATTAAAAATAAAATATTATAAAACGGCTCGTTTACTTTTGGTAGAATTAATATCATAAGTAACGAGCTTTTTTATTTTTTAAGAAATAGGGGGAAAAACAAAATATATGGCACAAAGGCAATGGAAAACAAAGCATAATTCCCCTGCGATTAAAGCAGCTATTATCGTTATATTGATTTTCGGTTCTGTGTGGGTTCTGCTTAATATACTGGCAAATGATAACAGGTATAAAATACCGCCGCGACCACCTATACAGAGTAATATCACTAATGATAATCCACAGATATTCACATATCAACAACTTGCCAATATAAGTAAAGACAATTTACTGCTCATTAACAGCAATTATAAAGTACCAAATAATATATCAGTCGATTTAGTTAAAGTTTCAGATTACGTAAAAACATTAAATACTGATAATCTATTGGATAAAGAAGCGCTTATTATGCTGAAAGGGATGTTTGATTCTGCCGCCAAAATGGGGTATGACGAGTTTCGCGTAACCGAAGGGTACAGAACGCGCGAATACCAGCAATCGCTATATGATTCCGCGGAAGATAAATCTATTGTGGCATTGCCGGATTACAGCGAACATCAAACCGGGCTTGCCGTCGATATTTCTTATAATGGCGTTAATATCGGTAATTCCAGACAGGGTACATGGTTTGCTGATAATTCGTATAAATACGGATTTATATTACGCTATCCGCAAAACAAAGAAAACATAACGAAAATCCCTTACGAACCGTGGCATTACCGTTACATCGGACAGCCGCACTCTTATTTGTGTTATGAAAACAATTTGTGCTTTGAAGAATACATAGATTATTTGAAAGAAAATAAAAAAATATCAATCACCATAAATGCGATTGAATATACCGTTTATTATTTATCCGGCATAGACGAAACTATCAAAATTCCAGAAAATCATTCGTATTCATCGTCATTTGATAACACAGGAGGAATTATTTTAACTATATGGCAAATAGACCCTGAGCTTACTGTTACAAATATTATGACGCGGACCGCTTCTTGGATTGAGGATTGGAGTTTTGATTTAGGTATTTTAATGCGTAATACCTGCTATAAAGAACTCGAAAATATATTAATTGGCGGGCTTACAGCGGGTCAGAGCATAGCCGAATTCACTCAGGCTATATTAGACAGCGGCATACGCGACGAATACTACAAAGCCCGAACTGTCGCCGTAACTGAAGTTTTACGCGCTCACTCGGTCGCGCAACAGGAGGCAATCATACAAAACCCCGCAGTCGAGGGCAAAGAGTGGCGGCATACGGGGTCGCATAAAAACAAGCCGCGTGAAAATCATGTGGCGATGGACGGCGTAATCGTGGAAAAAGACGAACCGTTTACGCTTGCCGGAGCGGACGGCGGCATATATTATCCTATGTATCCTCGAGATACTTGTCTGCCGCCGGGCGAAGCTATTAATTGTCACTGCATACACAGAGGCGTTGTCAATGAAAACGTTTTGGGTTTATCTTTGGACGAACGCAAGCGTATGCAGGAAGAAATTATCGCGGCTGACAACGGCGAATGGGAGCGTGAACTTGACGCGCAAAACCGCGCCAAAGCCGGAATTGAAGTTGACGGGGAAATTTATCCGGCAGTAAGCCGCGAACAGCAAATAAATCCCGAAAAATTCTTGACAAATCCTGAGAATAACAGTATAATAGATACAGGCGGTAAAGATATTATGTTAATTTCGGAAAAAGCGCAGGAAATTATTGAAAAACAAAAACCCATAGATCCGGCGACGATAGAACGCGTAAAAAATTCTTTGGAAAATAAAGGTGTTTCGTTAGAGCAATCTGACGAAATGGACAAATGGTTGATTTCAAAAGGCGCGGAAGCAGTCACTTTTTCAGACGGAACGATTGTTTTACACACGAATGCTTCGGCATCCGGGCTTTTTGAAGAACTTATCCATTATGGACAAGTAAAAAGCGGACGGGCGATTGCAGGAAATGATAAGAATAATCTTTTGATGGAAATAGAGGCAAAAGAACAATTAATAAAATATCAAAACGCGTACAAAATAACAGATTACGAAATTGAAGTTTTGACAAATGTTCTTGGCGATTATAAAATATTATTAGAAAATCTTATGAAAGGAAGCGGATAATATGTTTCAAATAACTATTGACGATGTGCTGGTAGTTCGTAATAATGTTGCAGTTAGCGGGAAGTGTGTAAACAGAAATGAATTTTCACCAAATCTTATTGACGACGACGGAACAGAGTATGTTGCGGCTATTCCATTTATTAAATATGTCGTCCCGCCTGAATTGGATTATATTACGCTTGAATTAAAAAACATCGACGACCCAAAATCTTTAAAAGGACGCGTATTAAGAGGAATAAATAATTAAATCAACACACGGCCCACCCAACAACCGAATAACAGGCCTAACGTAAAATAAAAATACGTTGGGCTTTTTATATGCAAAAAAAACGCGAAGGGAGGTGAAAAAATAAGTGAGCAACAGTATAAATAAAGCAATCGAAATAAGCGACGCGAAAATAAATTTTGTGTCGCTGGTCGATAAAGCCGCTAACAAGTGGCAATTTTTAATTACAAAAGCAGACGACGGTCAGGCGAATTTTTCAAGCCTCGGCAAAATCCTTAAAGTTGACGATGTTACGCATTATGTCACGGGTATAGTCTACGAGCCGCTTGTCGAGGACGCACAGGGCAATTATATAAAATTGATGCTGAAGAAAGCGGCATTTCGTTTCTTATAACTAAACTTTCGGTTTTATCCGATAAAACAAATCTGACTTCGGGCGAGCAGTTACAGATGTCGGCGATAACCGATAAACTTAACGCTCAAATGCCCGGACTTGCATTATCGTATGATAAAACGACAGGAGCGTTGAACCGTTCTGCCGAGGCGATGAAAACGGCGGCGAAAATTGAATCTGATAAACAAAAGCAAATTGTTCAACAGCAGATATACGCCGAATCGCTTTTAAAAGAATTTGAATTACAGGAACAAATTAATCAAAACGCCGCAGAATCTCAAAAAATGCGCGAAGAATATTACAGGCAACGCAACGAAAACCCTGATTTAGATTACAGTTCGTTATTGGCGGATATAGACACGATAAATTCTGAGACAAAAAGGCTTAGAGGGCAGTTAAACGAATCCCGCGATGTAATGAGCGGTATAGAAACTTCATGGGCTGAACAGGCGAATGCAGTCATTGACTATGAAACGGCAGTCCATGAGGCTGTCTCAGGCGTTTCTGACGATTTGCAGAAATTAATCGAAGATTACGACAAAACCTACGAAGCGGCGCACAAAAGCATTGACGGTACGATAGGGCTTTTTAACGAAATGTCAACCAAAAGCAATCTGACTACACAGCAAATGCTCGACAATATGAAAAGTCAGCTTGCGTTTATTGAGAAATACGAATATAATATTCGCGAAGCTTCGCGGTATGGTATAAACGAAAATCTTGTTGAATCGCTATCTGGCGGCGGAGCGGAAAGCGCAGGGTATATTGACGCTATTGTGACGCAATACCAGAATTTATACAAACAAGGCCCGGAAAAAGCCGCTGAATTTGTTGAGAATTTTAACAAACAATTCGAGGGTGTGCAATCTGCGAAAGACAGCTTTGCCGCGACGGTCGCTGAAATGACGAGTGGATTTGATGACGGTATAGACGAAATGAAAAATCGTTTGACTGCGTTTGTCGATGAAATGAATATGTCAGACGAAGCGGCAAAAGCGGCAAAAGATACTGCGACTGCATATATTGACGCATTTAGAGACGCGATAAAAAGCGGAAACGCAGGAATTGGAAATTTTGATGACTTTTCACAAAATATCCTGTATAGCGTAAAAGGCTACGCCGCAGGTACATTATGGGCGGATTCGGGGCTTGCGCTCGTTGGAGAAAAAGGGCCGGAATTAGTTGATTTTAGCGGCGGTGAAACGGTTTATCCCGCTGACGAAACGGCGAAAATTCTTTATGCGGGCGACAGAATCCCATTAAATATCCCGGTTCCTGAAAATCCTGAATATTCGAGCAGGGAGATTCGTGAAAACAGAGATTATGCCGAGAAGAAAATATCGATAGACATCAACGGCACGGGCGAAATAAAAGTTTCCGGGGATTTAAACGACGAAGAAGTTTGGGAAATTGTCGCGCCGCGTATCAAGCCGGAGTTTATCAAGATAGTGCGGCAGGAAGTATTTGAAGAGGGGGACAGAGCGTATAATTTTTAGATTATATGCGGTATAAAAAGAAAGAAAAAAGACGCTTCTTTGGACGAAAACGCCTTTCTTCTTTTCATTTTTTCCTCCCAGAGCAATTAATCTGGAATGTTTGCACCAGCCAAGCTGCAAACAATGGACTATTAATATAGGATTTACCCTCTCAAAAGTCAATCAGCATATATACTATAACATAATTAAATAAAAAAGTCAAGCATACTTTGAAATAATTCACCCAACGGTTATACTGAAGGGGATTAGGGAAAAATTTTATGGGCTTCGGAGATTGGCTGTTCTCCTGATAACCGTCCCAAATTATCCAAAGTATGCCGCTTAAATTGTTAAGTACCTTTAATTATTATTTTTTATTTCTTTTTGAAATAAAAGTAATTATTAATTGTATGATTTGCACTGAGACTTGTGTGCCGAGTATTATTACGCTGATTTTTTCGAATATGGACATGAGTATTCTCCTGTATTATAACAATCCTCACCCCTTTCAGCCCCGCAGGTAAAATATATTATACCATATATTTCTACATAAAACAACATTTAATATTAAAAATTGTCAGAATGAGGAATACTATATGCCTTCTAAATATCAGCTATGGCTTACATACAACGGGGAAACTGAGAAAATCCAGTTCCCAGTTTTGCCTGAGGTTATAAATATAAAAAACGGCAGCGGCAATAAAAGCGTAAGCGTTGCCGGGCTTGGCGAAATTGTCGTAAAACAAGACCCTACGGCAGTTATTATCTCTTTTAGTTGCTTTTTCCCCGCGGCTGAGTTTCCCGGTATTCAGGTTAAATCTATCACCCCGCCGCAAACTCTTGTTGATAAAATCACAAAATGGAAAAACAGCGACAAGCCCGTGCATTTTATAATCACGGGTACTTCTGTTAATCTATTTTGCACAATCGAGGATTTCCCCGTTTCAGAGAAAAAAGGCGATGTTGGGACTATATATTACAGCATAACCTTAAAAGAATACAGAGAAGTTGCGGCGAGGCAAATAAAAATAGAAAACTCAAAAGCGGTTATCCCGTCCAATTCCGCCCCGGAGAGAACAGATAACCGCGTGCCGCCTAAAACTTATACTGTTGTTTCGGGCGACTGCCTGTGGAATATTGCGAAAAAATACCTCGGTTCCGGCAGCCGCTATATTGATATATACAATCTGAACACGGATATAATCAAAAATCCGAATTTGATTTATCCCGGTCAGGTTCTCAAGCTGCCAACATGACCAACAACATAAAATTACTTGTCGTAAAAAACGGGGCGGCTTACGACATGAGCAATTTAGTTTCTAATATAAAATGGTCGGGGCGCAAAGGCTCGTCATGCCGGAATTTACAAGTCAGTTTTATCGACGACGACGGGTATAAACACGACAGAACCGATATTGACGTTGAGGAAGGACACCAGTGTGTTTTTTACTGGAAAGACAAAGAGCTGTTCCGCGGTATGTTTATGAAACAGGAACAGTCCAAAAAGAAAACTATGAGTGTTACGGCTTATGACAATGGGATACGGCTTGCGCGTAACAGGGACACGTTTAATTACTCAAACAAAAAAGCGTCTGAGATATTTATCGACTGCTGCAAACGCTTCGGGATTCCATACGATAAAATTGCCGACACGGGATATATTATACCGGAACTGCCTAAGCCCAAGACTACGGCTTGGGACGTTATCGCAGATGCTTTGAGTATAACATACAAAGCGACAGGAATCCGATATTATCCCATGTGTACGGGCGAAACCATAAATTTAACAGAACGGCGCGAAAATATTTTGCAGTGGGTAATCGAAACGGGCGTTAATCTTATAGATTATTCGCAGGCGAAAAGTATCGAGAAAATCAACACCCGGATAAAATTATTGTCAAAAGAGGGTACTGTGTTGGCTGAAGCGGCTGACACGGCTCTTGAAAAAAAGATAGGCACATTTCAGGATATTATTCAAATCAACGACGATATGAATTCAGGGCAATTAACCGAACTCGTTAAAACTACGCTCGCCGAAAACAACAAATCCATGCTGAGTTTGCCTGTTACGGCGTTAGGGCAGCCGGACGTTATAACAGGCGTCGGCGTATTTATTAAAATAGATCCTCTTGATATATCCAAGGCTTATTACGTTGAGGAAGACACGCATACATTTGACAGAAATTATCACAGCATGAGTTTAAAACTTGAGAAAGCGACAGATATTTCGCTGCCGAAAGCGGGAATTGACATAAGCGATAAAGTGCAGTCTGACGAGGAGAATACGATTACAGAAGCAAGCGAAGTTACCGTGAGATATAATATTATCAAGGGAGGCGAGGACAATATTCCCTAATCAGAAGAAAATAAACGGGATTCCGCTGACGCTGCACAGCGAGATACCCGTTCGAGAGGGCTACAGATTCATGGGCTGGGCGATAAGCCCCGAAGGGCCTTCGGTTTATATGCCGGGCGGTATTTATCATATAAACAGAGACGTGAATTTTTATGCTGTATGGGAAAAAACACATACGGTCAAAATCGATGCCCCGCCGGGGATTACCAGCGGCAAATATTACAGCATTCAAAGCATGAAATACGAAAACAGATATTTGATTGCTGATAATTCCAACAAAATTATTACTCAGCAGAATAAAAGCGATAGTAATAATAACCATGTATGGAAGATTGAAACGGCATATTATGAAATAATAGACCGTAATAAAAATCTGTACCAACCATATTACAGGATAATAAATATGACCGACGGCGAGGATAAAGGCAGAATATTGGCTGTAAGCGATGGCAAAGAACTCAAGTGGACTGCGACTGCCGCCAACGACAGCAGTCAGCATTGGTTCATAGCAAAACCTACCGCGGATTACTACTGGCTTGCTAACCGTAAATATTATGACAGATCTCCAGCTGCCAATTCATATTATTTGGCAATCAACGACAACAACACGCCTTATTTATCGACATTAAAGAGTTTAGGTTATGTTGCCGATTATTCGTTATGGTCTTTGCACGAAACATTGGTCGGGGTTACGAATGGGATAGATAATATGTTGGATAAATTTGAAAATGACGCTACATATCTTATAAAACATTCTGATTTAGTCGATAAAACTAAAAAAGCAACTATGGTTATGATAGGACATGAGTTGGCGAAATATGGTTATGAACCGGCATTTATTGCAGGATTAATGTCTAACATTCATCACGAGGGGAATATAGGTCAATTTGAAAGGGATTGGGGAGGAAGCGTCCAATCATATTTGAGACTTATACCTAATTATTTAAATGAATATTCAAACAAAAACATAACTGATAAAAATCTTACCGCAGTCAAAAATCTTTTATTAGATTTAAAGAATAAGAGTAGTACATGGCAGCAAGGGAAATTTGGCCTTGGCACTGTCCAATGGACCGAAGACCGTACTTTAACATTATTAGATATCTACTTAGAAGTAACAAACAACAAGGATTCAATAACTTACGACCAAGCGGTGAAAGCAGAAGGAATGTTAATTGACCGTGAATTAACAGGATATTATAATGCGGCATATAAAAATATATATCAAAATTGGTTGACAGATAATAATGCAAATACAAATTCCGAGAATGCTGCGTATACCGCGGGTTATGAATTATGTGTAAATTATGAAAGCCCCTCGGATAGAGTTAATAAAGCTGTCGCTCGCGGCAATGTTGCTAAAGATATATACAAAATAATGAATGGCGGGAGTGTTTAATCACTCCTCGCCCAGTTGTTCAATACTATAATCCATATCTGCTATTTTCTCTTCGGTTAAATCATATATATACCAACCATCAAAGTCGAATATTCTGGGTTGATCAACATCGTAAATCCTCAAAAAGACTTTAATTTTTATCGTGTCATCCGAAATCCATTTTTCAAAATCGAAATATTCGCGATCGCAATAAAAATTTGATAAAGTTTCTTTTATGACTTCTTTTAGCTCATTTAATTGAGGAAGATTAATATAATTTCCGGTTTGTGTATCAAATACATTGGTAGCACTTACCCAAGAAACATGATGTGATATAGCGAAATACCGGCTGTCTGGCGACCATTCTATTTTAACGCCAATCACTATATCATTCAAATCAAAAATAACCGAGTCTGTTAAGCGGTCAAGCAGATAAACATTGTATAAATTTCCAACAGAACCTACTCCCATGAATGAATAAACAGTTGCTTTTACGAGATATTTTCCATCAGGCGAGGGGAATACAAGATCGTATAGTTCGGGTTTTGTGGCATATTGAGCATACATGGCTATTGATTTGCGGGGTGAAAAATTCTCTGAATTTTTAATAATTTCATCAAGATATGGTAATGCGTTTTCACCCAACGCAACAATCTCCGCAAATTCGTCCGGGTGTGCGTCTATCAAGTCGCTTTCATAGGAGAAATATTCAGCATGCTCTATCATGACATCTAAATTTTTATCAATCAAAGCAACGATTTCGTCTTTCGACATTGTGGCATCGGCAGTTGAAACCGGGTCTGAATTATTTTCACATGAGAAGATTAGCAGGATAAATGAAAATAAAATCAGAATTGTTAGTGAAATATATATCTTTTTATTTTTCATGTTTTATGTCCTTTTTAAATTTTAGTATCTATATCTATTATACACCAAAAAATTCCTATTTGCAAGATAAAATATATAAAATAAATGAGGTTTTTATGAGCGACGAAACGAGCATAAAAGAACTTTTTCAGGGAATGATACCCGAAAGCATGGGTATTATCAAAGGAAAAGTCATATCAGATAATCCGCTTGAAATTCAAATATTAAACGATGAAAAACTTATACTCAGAAAAAATAATATCTGTCTGCCGAAGCATTTGACGAATTATACCGTGACAGTCGATATAACCCTCGGCGAGGGCGAATCTGCCGGTACGCTTGAAAGCTCTACAAAAACCGGCCAAGGCACTCACCCGCACGGTTCAAGCGGCGAACACCCTCACAGCGAGGGTACGCACCCTCACGGAGACAGCGGAGGGCATGAACATATATTGAGCGGCGGCGGCCATGAGCATATAACGCCGGAAGAAACTATCGGCGGCGGAAATCATGAACACGAGCTTATCGGCGGTTCACATGGCCACCCAAACACAGAGGGAGCGCACGAACACCCGGATACGCAGGGTAAACATAGCCACCCTGACAACGAGGGGGCGCATGTTCACGACCTTTCGGGTTTTAATATATACAAGGCGACTATGAAATTTTATAATGCGCTGAAAACCGGCGACACAGTATATATTTTAAGTTTCAACGGCGGTAAAAAATATTATATTTTAGATAAAGAGGATTAAATTTAATATGAGCGTATATATTCCGATTCCTATAACCGAATTAGAACAGGCTAAAGAACAGCCGTCACGGACATATAAAATTGTTTTTGAGCGGGGACGTATTTATTCAATAGGCAGCTGCGACGGAAAAGAAGCTGTTGAGCAATACATAAAAAAAGCCCTGCTTACTCCGCGTTTCCGGTGTTTGGTTTACGATAATCAATATGGCAGCGAAATCAAGCAGACTATTATAGCAGACGACGTTTCAAACGAATATACAGAGGCTGAAATGCCGCGAATAGTCAGGGACGCGATTTTATGCGACAGTCGTATACTTGATGTGTACGGCTTTTCTTTTGGGTTTAAAAATGATGAAGCTTATATAAAATTTGAAGCGGACACTATATTCGGGAAATTAAACATAGAGGAGGCGTTGAAAATTGTTTGAAGACAGGACTTATGAAAATATAATGGCGGAATGTTTGGCAAATGCCCCGCCGAAAATAGATTTACGGCAGGGCGGAATCTTTTTTGACGCGGTTGCCTCGGCTTGTTTAGGATTAGAGAAATATTATGTCGATTTACGCCATGCTTTTAATTTATGCATAGTGATGTCACCTGAATGCGTGGGAGAATATCTTGACCGTAAAGGCTGGGAATACAAAGTCTTCAGGAATTCCGCAACTCCCGCAAGATATGAATATCACTGGGAGGGTACAAATATTCCGGCTGCCGGCAAACGATTTTTCGCAGAAGAATTATATTTTATATTAAAACAAAACGAAAACCGGGAATTATATCTCGAAGCTGAAATCCCAGGCATATTATGCAACAATATATTATCCGGCACTCCCGCCGTCCTTATGGAAAACTTAAATCTTGACGTCTCGCAGTTTGGTTCTCTTATAGAGCCGGGAACGGACATTGAGGGCGAAGAAAGCTACAGGGAACGCATACGCGAAAAAATCGCCGGGCCTGCCGAAAACGGCAACAGGCAGCACTATAAAACATGGTGCGAATCAATCGACGGCGTGGGCCGCGCAAGAATTATCCCGTTATTCGCCGGAGAAAACACAGTTATGGGCGTAATAATCGGGGCGGACGGTTTACCCGCTGCATCGACTCTATTAGAACGTGTACAGGAATATATCGACCCTATGACGCTTGGCCTGACCGTTGAAGTAAACAATCAAACAATCCCGGTAGGCGACGGCTGCGGCGACGGAGCGGCAAATATCGGGGCACATTTCGCCGCTGTTGCGCCATTGCCGTTTGATATAGATGTGTCTTTTGACATTGAAATTGGCGCGTTCTCGCAGAAGCCAAACGCGGACGCTATGTATGCCGAAGTCAAAAAGGCTGGGTTTAACGCGTTTGTTAAGTTTGTGTGATATTTGATAAGCAGGGGATATGCTTAAAATTAGCAATCCCCTGCCCTTTTTTTATGCAGTAAAATTAATTGAAATATCATCAAAATAAATTGGCACATTTTTGGCACATGTTTTTGAAAGCGAGTGCATTTGAGTGTGTGCGAGTGACATCAAACACAAAATCACCACGCGAGCGCAAAAGCCGATCAATCGCATAACACCAACAAAAAACGCCCATATACAGGGCGTTAATTTTATGGAGCGGGTGATGGGAATCGGACCCACGCGGTCAGCTTGGAAGGCTGAAGTTCTACCACTGAACTACACCCGCATTATTTTAGTTGCCTTAATATAATATCATTTTTTTTATTCTTTGTCAATACTTTTTATAGTTTAAATTTTATAATTTTTTATATATAATATTTAACGGATAAAAATTATCTCAACGGAGAACAATATATTAACTGAATTAATTGATTAAAACTGTACGGGAGAATAATTTTTAATGAATATACTAAAAACAAAAAAGATTATTTCTTTTGTTATATGCGTAATTTTTGTATCGGCTTTGTTTGGGATTACGTCTGACGCAAAAGAAAAAGAAAATAAAAAATATATTGCGCTTACTTTCGACGACGGACCTCACCCGGTATATACTGCAAAAATACTCGATATACTGGAAGAAAAGAAAATTGCCGCGACGTTTTTTATAGTGGGCTTCAGGGCAGAACTTCATCCCGATGCTTTAAAACGCATGAAAAAATTAGACTGCGAAATCGGCAACCACACATACAGCCACGCCGATTTGTCAGGCAATAACGTCAAAAACGGGGTTACTTACGAGATAGAAAAATGCAGCGAGGCGATATTTGCGGCAACGGGCGAATATCCCGTAGTATATAGGCCTCCGTTCGGCAAAATAAGCAAAGCTAACGAAAAACGCGTTCCTCTCAAAAAAATTCTCTGGACGGTTGACAGTTTGGACTGGAACATAAAAAATAAAGATAAAGTCATAAGAAACGTCGTTAAAAACGTCAAAGACGGCTCGATTATTTTAATGCATGATTTTTATGAGTCAACGCTCAGGGCTTTGCCTGACATCATAGAAGTTTTGTCAGACGAGGGATATGAATTTGTAACAGTCAGCGAACTTGCGGCGTTAAAAAAAATATCACATTTGCAGGAATATTTTTTGGATTGATATACATTTGTGTTATGTAGGTTATGCTTATACTGCGATATATCGCGTCCCTACGTTAATGCTTTACGCATAATTACTTTTCCGTCCTGTTCGGTGTGAATATAAAAGCCATGCTTTTCATACATTTCAAAAACGCCTCTAAAGCCGTCGTGTGCATATTCTTTTCTCGTAAATACTTCGATAAAATGATAGCCGTCGGACTTGGCATCATTGCAAACATACTCAAGTAACCGCGACGCAACGCCTTTTCTGCGGTAATCAGGCGCGATTGCAAAACAAAAGATAAATTTTATCTTTTCATCATCCTTACAATCTTCACCAGGCGCGTTTATATGCTTAGAAATTATACGTTTAATAACCTTTTGACAGTCTGATTTTGTGTTGGCGTTGCACCACCCCACGATTTTATTGTCATGGTAAGCCAAATAGCCTCGAATATGCCCGTTTTTGACACGCTCAACCGCCACAGCCCGTCTGTCGGCGGTTTTATCAGGCCAACCTTCGCCCTTAGCGGCATCAGCGCGGCAACTCACGCAATAACACTTTCGTTTATACTCATCGTTGTGCGGCGTTTCGTCAAAAAAACGGGCGTAGTCCTCCGCAAGCTCCGGCGTTAATTTATGGATTTCAACATTCATGCAATCACCCCTACAAATATAAATTTCCTACGTTATTTTTTTATATATCCGCAGCTTCGACATATCTGTACCCGTTTTCGGCGATAAATCTTTTACGTCCCGGCAAATCGTCGCCTAAAAGCGTATCGAACATTATCTCAGTCAAATGCTCGTCGTCCTGATTTACGCAAATCAACCGCCGCGTTTCGGGAGCCATTGTAGTATAACTCATCATATCCGGCTCGTTTTCGCCTAATCCTTTTGAACGCTGTATAATATATTTTTTATCTTTGAGTTTTGATATAATATCATTTTTTTCTTTTTCGTTATAAGCAAACTGTATTTTATCTTTGCTCGTTATCTCAAAAAGCGGCGATTCGGCTATATATACTTTTTTTAATTTTATCAAAGACGGCAAAAGCCTGTAAAACATAGTTAAAATCAATGTTCTTATATGATAACCGTCCTCGTCGGCGTCTGTGCAGATTATTATTTTGCTCCATTTCAGCAGGCTTATGTCAAAATCAGTTATATCTTTGTGAGACTTTGTTTTAATTTCTACGCCGCAACCTATAACTTTAAGTAAATCTATTATTATTTCGTTTTTGAAAATCCTGTCGTATGTCGATTTAAGGCAGTTGAAAGTTTTGCCCCTTACCGGAATTATCGCCTGAAATTCGGCGTTCCTCGCAAGTTTGCACGAAGTCAGGGCTGAGTCTCCCTCGACTATGTATAATTCTCGCACGCTTGAATCTTTTGTGCGGCAGTTCACGAATTTTTCGACCCTGTTGCCGATTTCCATTCCCGACGTGAGTTTTTTCTTCAGGTTTAATCTTGCGCTCTCCGCACTTTCCCTCGAACGCTTGTTTATTAAAATCTGCCCCGCGATTTTCTCCGCGTCCATCGGATTTTCGGCAAAATAAACTTCAAAATTATGTTTTAAAAAATCTGTCATAGCCTCAGTGACAAATACATTGGTTATGGCTTTTTTCGTCTGGTTCGCATACGACGGATTCGCAGAAAAACAATTTGTGACGCATACAAGACAGTCTTCTATATCCTGAAAAACGATTTTTGATTCGTTTTTATTATATTTATTATTATTTTTTAGATATTTGTCAACAGCCGAAACCGCCGCGCTTTTTAACGCTTTCTCAGGCGAACCGCCGTGTTCGAGAAACGACGAATTATGATAATATTCTATATTTGCCACAGTATTAGAAAAACATACCGAAATTTGCATTTTGACTTTATATTCAGGCTTGTCCTCACGGTCGCGCCCGGTTCTCTCCCCGTTCCATATAACAGGCTGGGTTATAAAGTTTTCGCCGACAAGTTCTTCGACGTAATCCTGTATGCCGTTTTTATATAAATATTCTGTTTTGATAAATTCCCCGGTTTCACGATCCTGAAAATTTAATATAAATTTAATCCCGGCGTTTACTATAGACTGCTTTTTTATCACGTTCTGATAATATTCATACGAGATTTTTATATCAGTAAAAACTTCCAAATCGGGTTTCCAGAATTGAATAGTGCCGGTTTTGTTTGTACTGATAGGCTCTTTTATTAAATCCGTAACGGCTTCGCCTTTTTTAAACGAAATCTGATGTCTGGTTTTATTATAAAAAGACGTGACTTCAAAAAACTCTGAAGAATATTGCGTCGCGCATGATCCAAGCCCGTTCAATCCGAGTGAATACTCATAAATCCCGCCCTCTGTGTTGTTATATTTTCCTCCGGCGTAAAGCTCGCAATATACAAGATCCCAGTTATATCTCTGTTCTTTTTCGTTCCAGTCCAACGGGATTCCTCTGGCGAAATCCTCGATTTTTATCGACAAATCAGAATACGCCGTGACTATTATAGTATTCCCGTAACCCTCTCTCGCTTCGTCAACTGAATTTGAGAGAATCTCAAAAAAAGAATGCTCGCACCCCTCAAGCCCGTCTGAGCCGAATATAACAGCCGGGCGTTTTCTCACTCTGTCCGCGCCTTTGAGGGAAGATATTATCTCGTCGTTATATGTTTTGCTTTTTTCCGTAAGTTTTGCCACTTTTATATTAACCTCGCTTTTATTTTATGTTATGTTTTTGATAAAAATTTATTTTACGAATAAAATGCTAATAATATTGAATTATCAAAGAGCTACTTTGCGGCGCGAATTATGCGGTTCGCGCCATGCCGCCGGTTTCCATGCAACGGGAGAAACCGTCTGCCAACATTTCAAATACGACTGTCCTCGTCACAGCTGTTCGCTTTACGCCTTCCGGCGCTACGTTGTGCACTACTTTCACGGACTCACGAGACTGTCCGCAGTCCTCTCAGTTTCTTTATTATATCACATTCCCAACAAACATACTATTACATTTATGATCATCTTTTTTGTTTTTTTTCGCGCATTATATAAAAAGACATCAAATTCAGAATCCCCCGTCACTTCGTGACACCCCCTTTACGCGGCTTCGCCGCTAAAGAGGGCTTTTTTTATTTAAATTTTTTTATCAAAGCATCTATTCTGTTTATCTTTGTTTCTTCTTTTTTTGCGATCTCTATATAATTTATCTGCTCGCGTTTTGAATAATCGGGCTGTTCAAGAAACAATTCCAATATATCGGCGTTTTTTAATGCGTTTTCAATATAAACGGGAATTATAACCTCGCGTTTTCTTATATCTTTTTCCAGAGTTACATGCACAATATCGCCTATCTCTTTATTTACGGCTCTTTTGATAAATTCGTTATATACTAAATAATGCCCGTTTTTTGACGGCAATAGAGTATGGTCGAATTTATGCCCGTCTACTGTGACACACACCGGGATATTTCCTTTTGAGCCGAAATGTTCCGATGCTGAATAGGGAAAATAAAACACATTCCATTTAATTTTGCCCTCAAGGACTTTTATTTCGCTGTCAAATTCAAACCGCATATAATAATTCCTCCTAATTTATTCTTCAGCTTTCATCACATATTGCATATCATAAACCCCGATAATTTTCTTTCCGGGAGGCACGACTAAAAATCTTTCATCGTCCCATTCGCCGTCAATCAGCGATTTCAGCATTGATATGCTGCCATTAACTATTTTTAATTTTTTACCTGATTTCTCAATTTCAGATCTATAATTTTCAAAAGCATTAGAGTATTCAAATCCGTCGATTTTTATGTAAACTGCTTCGTCGGTTTCTATTTTGGGATGCATCGTCTCCCAGATATAATCGGCGTTGTCTTCGCCGTACTGCTCGACATAATTCATATATTCAGCCGACGTTTTATATGCGGCGAGCTGTTCTGTTCCGAAATAACCGTTATGCAAATAATTGCAGCGTTCAAAATACCCCGTAGAACTCCAGCGCGCGCTTAATATATCGCCGAAAGCCGCGATAAAATTTTGTTTGCTTCCCATTTGAACAGTACAGCAGTCGTGCGCCCTCGGGATAATCATGGGCACAGGGCATGAGAGCCCCGTAACAGAATTGCCGCATAATCCGAATCCAAGAATAACAGCTTCGTATTTGCGTTCTGATTCGTTTATGCTTCTATTTATTTTTTCTTTGATAAGCGCGTTTAATTTTTTAGGCTCGTCATGTATTAGCATCTGCACAAATTCCAAATCGACGATATGCGGCGATTTTGAAACAAGTTCGCAGGCTATTCGGGTAAAAACATCGCAGCAGATAAATTTGATTAACATAAAATTTAAACCTCGTTATAATTTATATATATTAAAATTATATAAAAATATATAGCGATTGTCAAGTTTTTTCTGAATTTTCCTGCTTTTTCGATTTTGAAAATAATTCTATCAGTCCCGAAATTAATAAAAATCCCCCGAAAATCTTTTTTACAATAGTTACATCAGTTATATTCGCGATAAAACTTCCCGCAACCGCTCCCAAAGAACCGAAAATTATCATTACGATTATATTTTTTAATTCTAATTTTCTTTTTTTTATGTGAATAATCAACGACGAGGCTCCCGCAACCACAAAAAATAAAAGATTTATCCCCTGCGCTTCAATTTGAGAAATATCTTTTAGCATAACCAGATATATCACCAAAAGCCCGCCGCCGCCGACTCCAAGCCCCGCAAGCAAAGATATACAGATCCCCGCGATAAAATCAATAATAAACATAATTTTCTTCTATTTCAATATCATTTTTATTCCCGCATATATTATCATAGCGGCAAAAAGTTTTTTTACTATTTTAAATTTTAATTTGTCAAGTAAAATCGCGCCGATTATCCCGCCGATTAAAGCTGCCGGAAGATAAGTCAAAAGTTCTTTATAGATTATTTTGCCTTTTGTCATGTAAATTACAGAGCTGACTATCGACATAGGTATCACAGCAGAAATCGTAGTAGCCATTATGTCTTTCATATTATTAGAATTATCAGGATTTTTATTATTTTCGGGTTTGTTTAAGTATTTCAAAACAAAATATAAAATTATCCCTCCTCCTGTTCCCGCAAATCCGTTTAATATACCAGAAGTCACAGACGAAACAGATAATATTATATTATTTTTATTAAATATATTTTTAATAATTCCCAGCCCTTTTAAATATATTATTCTCAGGGATTGAGTTATAAATACATATTTCGCATATAATAGTTAATTTGTTTTTATATATAAATTATATCATAATAAATCTGACAGCATTATGTCATATTAAAAAAGAACGCTTTGTAAAAATTTTTACTTGCGTTCTTGATATCAAAAGATGGAAGGCTTAGGAACTGAAAAGGCTCATTTTTCAAAGGAGCTGTCAGCGAAGCTGACTGAGGATTACGGATTTAATAATCCCCCGTCAACACTACGTGTTGCCACCTCCTTTGAAAAAGTGGGCTTTTAGTAAAAATTTTTCCATTTTTCAAATGCCCCAGAAGAATCCCGCGATAAAACATGCTGAAACCGCGCAGAATAGCTGCGTCAAAAGAGCTGCACTCAGCGCATAACCTGTTTTTTTGATTTTCACCGCGCCGAAATATACTGCGAAAACATAAAAAACAGTATCAGACGAGCTCATTATCAGAGACGCTGCGCGTCCCGCAAAAGAATCCGCGCCGTACTGAGTGAAAATATCATTGAGCATAACCGTAGAACTGCTACCGGAAAACGGCCGCATTATTACAAACCCAATTATTTCTTTGGGAATATTTAACAAAGCAAAAAAAGGCGCAAGAAAATCAGAGATTATATCAAGCCCGCCGCTTGCCCTGAACATTGAAACGCCGACTACGAGCATTATAAGCGTAGGGAGAAGATTTATAAGAGTTTCGAGTCCGTCTTTTGCTCCCTGAATAAATTCGTTAAATAAATCTTTTTTTGACGTAAGAAAGAGAAATCCAACAGAAGCTAAAATTAACGGAACTGTATAAGAAGCTATATTTGTCAAAAAATCACCCTTAATACAAATTATAATTTATTTTTATTTCCTGCCGAAAAACAACCCAAATATTTTTACAGCCGCTACGGCAAATATTGCAGTTGAAAAAGAACATATCCAAACAGCCGGTATTATCTCAAAAACGTTCTGGCTTCCGGCGGCTGAACGCAGGGCGATAAGCGTCGTCGGTATTAATTGAACCGAAGCGCAGTTAAAAACGACAAACATTATCATATCGGGGTTTGCAGTAAAATAATTTGAGTTTTTTGATTTGTTTTTTACATCGTTGAGTTTTTTTATCGCGTCTATCCCAAGAGGCGTCGCGGCATTGCCTATGCCCAGCATATTCGCGCTTATGTTTGCCGATACTGATTCTAATGCCGAAATAGAATCTTTGTCGCCCTGTTTTTTTAAATTATATGTGTGCGGCAGCATAATTTTTAAAACCGGGGATATTATTTTAGCGAGTATTTCAGTAATGCCTATGTATTTCATAACCCTTACGATGCCGCTCCATAGACACATCATTCCCGCAAGCGAGATGACCAGTTTAACCGCGTTGTCCGCCCCTTCCGCTACCGAAATCCCAACCTGTTCGATTTTTCCGGTAAATATCGCTATTATTACAGATAAAATTAAAATTATCCCGAAGATTTTACTCAGCATATATATTTTTTCCCCCTGTCAAATTATTTTTTTGCGTTTTTTTGAATTTCCTGTGATATTTATGAATATATGTGTTGACAAAAGTTTCAATATGTGCTAAATTATTTATATGCACTAACACCTATTTTATATATTTATTATTTAAACATAAATTCGGGAGGAAAAAAATCATGAAATCAACAGGAATTGTAAGAAGAATCGACGAATTGGGCAGGATAGTCCTGCCTGCGGAAATGCGCAGAGTGTTTAATATCAACGAAAAGGACGCAGTTGAAATATTCACAAAAGACGACATGATAGTTCTGAAAAAATGGGACGCCGTCTGTATTTTCTGCGGATCATCGAATGACATGAAAACATTCAAAGACAAAAATATCTGTTCGAAATGCGCGAAAGATTTAAAAAGCGAAATATAAAAATTATTTTTGACGTTTTTATATCTTCATATCTGACAATATAATTATATAGACGTTTTGTTATTTTATGCAAAAATAACTCAAATAAAAATTTTACGGGTTTTTTTGTTGAAAAACCCGTAAAATTTTATGGCGAGGGTAATATTTCTGATAATATGTAATACGATTAAGAAAGGGTAAGATGATTTATGAAAAAGTTTATGAAGTTTATAAGCATTATTATAATAATAGCGATGCTGCTGCTTATGGCTGCCTCGTGCGGGAATAAAGACAGCGGCGGCGACGATAAAATCAATAACGACAATCCTTCCGCAAACGGCACCGGTACCGGAAACTCGGACGGACAGGAAGACAACACAGAAAATACGGAAGACGCTAAGATTGACGTTCGCGCCGTTCTTGATACTTTGCCCTCGGTTGATTACGAAGGATACGAATTCAGGATATGGCTCTCAAACAGGTTTAACGCGACGCTTGAAGCGCGGCAGGCTCCCGAGTTAAACGACGTTGGTGAAATATACGAAATAGGCGACCCTGTAAATGACGCGCTGTATAAGCGCGACAGGCTTATCGAAGAAAAATATAATATAATTATAAAATATACTATATATAACGAAGCGGGCCCGGTTTATCAGAATTGCAACAAATCAATAAAAGCGGGAGACGATTCTTTTGATTACGCGATGGATATGATGATGGAACTGGCGAAACCGCTCGCGCAGGGAGGACTGCTAATTGATTTTAATAAAATACCCAATATAGATTTATCAAACGAATGGTGGAGCAAATACGCTGTGCGAGATCTCACTATCGACGGCAAATTTTTCTTTCCTACCGGCGACATAACCGCAAGATACCCGGGGTCGCAATATTTAATGCTGTTTAATAAAAATTTATTTTTAGACATGGGGCTCGATTATCCGTATCAGGCGGTGCTTGACGGAAACTGGACGCTCGACGCTTTATTTGAGCTGACCAAAGGCGCGACAAGAGATTTGAACGGCGACGGAATTCTTAAAAAAACCGACGACTTTTTTGGTCTTGTGGTCGAAACTATGACCCCTTTATGTTTTTTGAGGTCGTGCGGCGAGGGGCTGACAAAAATCGTTGACGGAAATCCGGTTTTTAATATAACAAATGACAGGACTATAGAAATAATGGAAAAATTAGCTTCAGTCTGGGCAGACCCGTATTATGTATATTATCCAAACGGCTACCAGACATACGACGAAGTGCCGATATTTAAAGAAGACCGCGCTTTGTTTGTCACTCAGACAGGCACAAATACGTCTTTATACAAAGATATGGAATCAGATTTCGGAATCGTTCCGCTACCCAAGTATGACGCAAACCAGACAGAATATTATTCTCATTGCCAGCCATGGGGAAGCGCGGCGGTATGCGTGCCGGTAACCACTCAGAATACAGACCGCACGGGAATGATTATAGAAGCTATGGCGGCAGGGGGAAGATATACTTCGACCCCGGCTGCGTATGAAATAACGCTAAAGACAAAATATGCCCGCGATGAAGAGAGCGAAAAAATGCTCGATATAATCTGCGACGGCTCATGTTATGATTTTGCGCATATTTACGACTGGGGAACAATATACAGTTCATTTTGCAGCACGGTCGCAAAAGGCGACAGTTTTGTATCAAAATTTGAATCTATAGAAGGCAAAGCCCAGGCGGCTATAGAAAAAACTATTGACGCGTTCGCAAACGCAGATTAAATAAATTTATTATAAATAAAAATTTTAATTGCGCAGGGGACAAAATCCACTGCGCAATTTTTAATAATTCTTAAATATATTTTATTAAAATTTAATCCAGAATGCCGTCTGTCAATCCTAACGGGAATAACGCGGGACGTTCAAAAGTCGAATCGAGCGTCAATATTTTATCCGAATCGTTTGAATCGTGAACCGAACACATAATATCAAGAACATGATACGCCATGTTTCCGTGAGCCCTGTGAGTTCTGTTATTTATTATGCTCTGAGCCATATCCGATACGCCTATGCCCCTGCTGTTTTCCTGATATATAAATTCTATGGGTACTTCCTGCCATTTTTCCATGCCCGGTTTTTTATATAATACGGGTCCGCCGAAAGTATTGGGGTCAGGCACTCTTAAAGACCCTTCAGAGCCGTATATCTCTATGCACGGCAAAGTTGAGTCCCATACATCAAACGTCTGTATTATCGTGCCTATAACGCCGGATTCAAACGTGAGTGTCCCGGTGACATAAGTAGGCACTTTTACGTCGATTACAGTGCCGTTTAGAGGCTGGCTTGTGATTAGTCTCGTGGGGAAAGATATTTTTGTCGCGCCCGCGACTTTTTTTACAGGACCGAGCATAGAGACAAGCGCAGTCAGATAATACGGCCCCATGTCAAACATCGGTCCTCCGCCGAAATCGTAATAAAAACCCGGATCGGGGTGCCAGCTCTCGTGGCCGTGTCCCATCATGAACGCCGTAGCCGCAACCGGTAAGCCAATCCAGCCCTCGTCGATTATTTTTCTGCACATCTGCAAGCCTCCGCCCAAGAAAGTTTCGGGAGCGCAGCCGACCAATAAATTTTTTGATTTGGCAAGCTCGATGACTTTTTGGCCGTCGGCTTTGTTTAATCCGAAAGGCTTTTCTGAATATACATGCTTGCCGCCGTTAAGCGCGCGCAAATCTACGTCGGTATGAGACTGCGGAGTAGTTAAATTCACGACTAATTCGATTTCGGGGTCTTTATAAAAATCCTCGAGGTCGTGAACTTTCGGCACGTTAAATTGCTTAGCCCTGTTTTCGGCGCGTTCACGTATCAAATCCATAGTTGCGACGATCTCGACGTTTTTGAATCTGTGCGTCAGATTTTGCATATAAATCTCAGAAATAACGCCACAGCCGACTATGCCTATTTTTATTTTTCCTGACATGATTAAATTTTCCTCCAAAAATTAAAAATATTATATGTTTTTGTAAAATATATAACGCAGAAAATGCTTATTAGTAGGGGACGGCGTCCTCGACGTCCCGCCGAAAAAACCGGCGTTAAATCATATTTGCGGGCTGTCGGGGACGCCAGCCCCTACTATTCATACGCCGTACCTAATATAAATTATCTTCGTAACAATAAAATTATTAAAATGATATTATTTTTACACAAATTTCGCAACGAAAAATTCACCCGGGTCAGTCGTGCCGTTCGCGACCGCGATTTTTTTGCCCTCTGCCGCCCACAGTAAACCTCTCCGCAATAATTCTCCTGCTTCCGGAATATCAAACACGTCGTCGTGATGGCCGAGCGACGTATAGAATACTCTCCCGTATCCCCACATTTTTGTCCAGACTACCGGCATATCAACGCTTTTGTTTAAAATATGCGGCCCGTTTGCGACGGGGAATCTTGTCGTTGCCAGAACTTCGACGGCAGGGTCAACATGAAGATAATACTGCTCGCTCGCAACGTCGAAATCTTTTATGCCGAAAGTCAACGGGCTTGATGTGTTTTTGATATTAACTTTATACGGCGTGCCGTCGTTTCCGGGGTGAGCAACCCAGTTTCCGCCGCACATAAACTGCCATTCTGTATTGTTCCTGAAAGAGTCGCAGATACCGCCGTGATTTCCCGCAAGCCCTACGCCTGAAGCGACGGCGCGCATGACAGGCCCGCACTGTTCTCCCTTGATTTCCCCCATTGTCCATAACGGGAATATCAAATCAAGAGTTTTTAGATATTCTTCGTCTAAAAATGCGTCTAAATTATCATGCACTTCAACGTCGAAATTTTCGTTTAATAAAATTTTCTCAACGCGTTTTCCGACAAGTTCGGGTTCGTGGCCGTCCCAGCCGCCCCAGACTACCATAGCTTTTAGTTTTTCGCCCATTTTTAAATACCTCCATAAAATTTATTTTTTATATTATAAAAAATTTCTTTTAAATATTAATCAACCAAAATATTGCTGTAAATATAATACCAATACTCGTCTAACGGTATTGTCATATATTCGCCCGTTATTTTTTCTTCGATTTCCCCGCTGTTTCTGTTATATCTTATTTCAGCCCACGGGATATATTCAGAATTGCCATCAGACTCAAATTCAAAACCCGGAAGGTTCACTTGTATTTTAAACAGCGCAATCAGATTTTCGTCCGCATAATCATTAATATCAGGATCTATCGAGTGTATAAAAAATATATATTCATATTTTTCAAAAAATTCAAATATAATTTTATATTCGCTGTTTTCGTTTATATCATAAAATATATGATTATTTGTATTATTACAGTCATAAAATTCTATTTGACAGGGATAATTTCCTGCCAAAAAATAATTATAGCCGCCGGGCATTTTTATATCTTTGATTTTTTCAAATAATTCTCTGTCAGCTTCAAAAATATTTTTGATTTCATCTACTGTATATAAGGCGTCATAAATAATTTTTTTTTCATCAACCGGTTCAATAATTTCAGAAAATTCTGTTGTTTTTGTTATTATTTCGGTTTCTTCAGGTTCTGTGAGAATCTCTTGTTCGATTGATTCGAGCGTTATATCTGTTATATCTTCAGTCATATCCAATTCATGTATTACAGGAACAGACGCGTCCTCGCAGGAAGATAATATTAATATAATAATTATTAAAAATATATAAAATATTTTTTTCATTATAAAATTACCCTCCTGCGTATTTCACGTCTCCTTACAATTTAATTTTTGATTTTTACGTAAAATATCTCACGCCCGACGTAAATATATACTGGCTCTTATTGCCCGGCACATTTTTTAATACATCTTTTCCGTTTCTCTCGCTATGCCCCATTTTACCGAATATCCTGCCGTCCGGGCTAAATAATCCCTCGATTGCGCATACTGACGAATTTGGGTTATAATACGGGTGCATAGTCGGCGCGCCGCTTAAATCGCAGTATTGCGTCGCGACCTGACCGTTTTGGATCAGCGCGTTTAATTTAACTTCGTTTACGCACAGCCTGCCCTCTCCGTGAGATACCGGGATTGCGTGAATATCCCCCACTTTTACGCCGTTGAACCACGGGCTTTTTACCGACGCTACCCGGGTATACGCGATATACGACTGATATCTGCCTATCCTGTTGAAACTCAGGGTCGCGTCGTTTTCGTCCATGGCTTCTTTTATATCGCCGTATGGCAATAACCCTGATTTTATCAAAGCCTGAAACCCGTTGCTTATTCCCAGTATCAATCCGCCTTTTTGAAACAATAAATAACGCACGGCATTTGTTATCTTAGGATTTCTCAATATCGCCGTTATAAATTTAGCGGAGCCGTCGGGCTGGTCGCCGCTTGAAATTCCGCCCGGAATCGCCAGTATCTGGCTTTCTGAAATCTTTTGCGCCAATATATCTATAGATTCTGTTATAGCCTGCGGGGTTAAATTCCTGAATACAAACATATCGCTTAAACCGCCCGCTTCGTCAAACTGCCGCGCTGTGTCATATTCGCAGTTTGTCCCGGGGAATACTGGGATTAAAATTCTCGGCTTTGCGAAATTATTATAATTATTATTAATTAATTGCGGATGACCTGTAGTTATAACAGGCTGGGTTGGCTGATTTGAAATAACCGGTCTGTTATAATATTCTGCCTTGTGGATTTTTTCTGATATATCATCGTTTATTTTATGCAGGCCTGTTGTGAAAACATCTTCAAGCGGCAGCATCCATTTGTATATCAAATCATTTAAGTCAATAACAGTATTATTTATAAATATATTAGGCGACGGGTCTGTCCTGCCCAATAATTCGCCGTTAGGCAGGATTGAACTTGATTCTACTATAAACGCCCCATATAACGAAGAAAATAATTCCTGCTGTGTTATAATATTATCGTTAAACTTAAACCCTATGCCGTTGCCTACGCACATTTTGAAAACCGCTTCGCCGATTCCGCCGAAACCTATCGCATAAGACGATATAATCATTTTTTCTTTGATTAATTTACTCATATAGCCGTATAAATTTTTAAGATCGTCAAAATCTACCGTGTTGTCGCCGTTATAATAAGGCTTGAGCAAATAAACATAAGAAGAAGTCTTTTTAAACTCGTTTGATATAATTTTATCAGAGTCTGCCGTTCCTACGGCAAACGAAACCAAAGTCGGGGGCACGTCTATATTTTTTTGTTCGCCCGTTTTATCGTCTTCATAAGAATAAGACCCCGACATGCTGTCTTTGCCGCCGATCGACGCGATTTCAAGATTTATCTGCGCGTCCAATGCTCCTAAAAGAGCCTCAAACGGCAGCCCGAAACGCTCGGCATCATCTGCTCTGGGGAAATACTCCTGAAAAGACAAATACATATCTGATAAATTTACCCCGGAAGCTATTAATTTAGATACAGATTCAACAACGGCGTACAGCGCGCCCCTGTACGGGCTTATCTCGCTGACATACGGAGAAAACCCGTGAGCCATAACAGACGAAGTATCTGTGTTGCCGTTTAATACAGGAATCTTTCCGATCATTGATTGCGCCGGGGTCAGCCTGTGCTGACCGCCAAACGGCGAAATAACAGTCCCTGACCCTACCGATGAATCAAACTGTTCCGCAAGCCCTTTCTGAGAACATATATTCAAGTCCGACAATAAATTTATATACGCCTGTTTTATATCATTGCTGTTATTTTTTATTTTTTGATATAATATACTTAAAATATTTTGCGTTTCTTCGGGATTTTTATCTGCGACTTTAACTTTTGTATGCTTTTTCGCGCCGTTTGAATTTAAAAAACTCCTGTCTAACGATAAAAGCTCGTTGCCGTTCCACATCATTCTTAATTTATTATCGTCTGTCACGACCGCGACTTTCGTCGCCTCAAGATTTTCAAGATTAGCTTCGCGCATAAATTCCTCGGCGTTTTCTTTTGATACAACAACGGCCATTCTCTCCTGAGATTCAGAGATTGCGAGTTCTGTCCCATCAAGCCCCGGATATTTTACCGGTACAAGCGACAAATCCACAAATATGCTGTCCGCAAGTTCGCCGATTGCGACTGATACTCCTCCCGCCCCGAAATCGTTGCAGCGTTTTATCATTTTCGCCACTTTTGGGTTTCTGAATAATCTTAAAATTTTGCGTTCTTCAACCGGGTCGCCTTTCTGGACTTCCGCGCCGCTTGTCCTGAGGGATTCTTTGGTCTGCGATTTTGACGAACTTGTCGCGCCGCCGCAGCCGTCCCTGCCGGTTTTGCCTCCGAGAAGAAATATAGAATCTCCGGCAACCGGGTTCATTCTATGCACGTTCGCTTTCGGCACAGCTCCGATAACCGCTCCGAGTTCCATTCGTTTCGCGGCGTAATTCGGGTGATATATTTCGCAAACCAAGCCCGTTGCAGCCCCTATCTGATTGCCATAAGAACTAAATCCGTCAGCCGCCGTCCTCACGATTTTAAACTGCGGCAGCCTGTCTTTTATAGTATCTTCGATTTTCTGGCGCGGGTCACCCGCTCCGGTCACGCGCATTCCCTGATAGGCATACGCCCTGCCTGCCATAACGTCGCGTATATCGCCGCCAAGAGCAGTCGCCGCACCGCCGAAAGGCTCTATCTGCGTGGGATGATTATGCGTCTCGTTTTTAAACATCAAGAGATAATCTTCGTCTATGCCATTGACATTTACTTTTATTTTTACCGAGCATGCGTTTACTTCTTCGGATTCGTCAAGCCCTTCGAGTTTGCCCTGTTTTTTCAGATATTTCGCCCCGATCGTAGCCATATCCATTAAAGTCACGCCTTTTTTTATTTTATTCTCCCCGTAGACTTCATGCCGCAAATCCAGATAATTTTCAAACGCTTTTTCCACTGAAGGGTCAGCAATTTCAACATCTGTTATCTCAGTCAAAAAAGTAGTATGGCGGCAGTGATCCGACCAGTATGTGTCAATCATGCGTATTTCCGTGATTGTCGGGTCGCGTTTTTCCGTATTTTTAAAATAATCCTGACAGAATAAAATATCGTCAAAGTCCATCGCGAGTCCGTAATTATGCAGGAACGCTATAAGTCCGTCTATGTCTAAATCTATAAAGCCATCGACTGTTTCAACTGTATAAGTAATATCATACTCACGGTTTAAAGTCTGATATTCATCAAGCGAAGCTTCCTGAGACTCTACCGGATTTATGATATATTTTTTTATTTTTTCAATATCATTTTGCGGGACGTCGAGGACGCCGTCCCCTACAAGAATATATATTTTCGCGCACCTGACAATCGGTCTTACGCCCTCGGTCAATAATTGCAGGCACTGCGAGCAGGAATCCGCTCTCTGGTCATACTGGCCGGGAAGAGATTCGACTGCGAAAATTATTTTGTTTTTATTTTTATCGCTGATTGGCAAACTATCCAGTATAATATCAGACATAGGCTCTGAAAAAACAGTGTTTTTTGCTTTTTCTAATATTTCTTCGGTTATACCCTCGACATCGTATCTGCTTATAATCCTTAGATTTTTGAGCCAGCTAAAATCAAAGTGATGTTTTATCTCTCCGAATATTTTTTTTGCCTCGACATTGTGATTCTGCTGCTCTTTTTTTTCAACTAAAATTCTGAAAACCATTTAATTTTTATCCTCCAGCTTTCTTATATATCTTTTATCTTTATTTTTTCATAATATCTCGCCATACAAATAATTTTTATCACAACTTATAATTTTTATTTTTTGCGCAGTCCCGCGAAGATTTATGGCTTCTACAGGAGGCGGTTTCCACGTCGTTCCGGTATTCTTATTGATTTTTATTTTTATATCCATAAAATTCCTCGTTTTCGCAGTATAAAATCCGTCTTTGCTTATATCTTCTATAATAACGTCAAATTCTTTATTTAAGCTATTTCTGTGAATTTCTTCTTTGATTTTTGCGCAGACTTCAGAGAGTTTTTTACTTCTCAGATTTTTTATATTTTCAGCGATTTGATTATTATAATCCGCAGCGTCTGTGCCGGGGCGTTTTGAATACGCGAATATATGCGTGTGATATATATTCAAAAGTTTCGCAATCCCGATTGATTTTTCAAAATCTTCGCCGGTCTCGCCGGGGAATCCCACTATTATATCTGCAGTCAAATTCAAATCTTTTATTTTTTCTTTCGCGTAATTTATATTTTTTATCACAGATTCTATATTATATTTACGGCGCATTAAATTTAATATTTTCGTTGAGCCGCTCTGCAAAGACAAATGAAAATGATTTGCGAATTTATCTAAATTTGCGAGTCTATCTATAAAATCTTTTTTTATAAGCGACGGGTCAACCGAACTTAATCTTATTGATTTTATATTATTTAATTCAGGCTCGGCGTTTAACTTTTCGAGAAGATTTATTAAATTTATATTTTTATCTATAAAATCTTTCCCGTAGGACGAAATTTCTATGCCTGTTAAAACAATCTCGTGATAATCCATATCGCTGAACCATTTTATTTCGTCGTAAATATTAATATATTTTCGCGATTTCGCTATTCCGCGAACCTGCGGGATTATACAATAAGAGCATTTGCAGTCGCACCCGTCCTGTATTTTTATATACGCCCGGGTTTTTTCGGACTGATAAGCATTAATATTTTCATAAGTTTTGTATTCGCTTATGTCTTTTACATGAATATTATTTTCGGGGGCGTTATTATTTAATATATCAAACGCAAGCCCGGGTATTTTTACTTTTTCGCTTACGCCGAAAATAATATCGGCTTTTATATCTGATTTAAAAATTTTAGGGTTTCTTTGGGAAAAACAGCCGCAGACGGCTATAATCGCGTCTTTATTCAATCTTTTTGCGCGGCGTATCATCTGTTTTGATTTTTTATCGCTCCCGGCTGTGACTGTGCATGTATTTATCACGTAAACATCGCAAATATCACTTGAATTAAAATCTTTTATTTCAAACCCGAGGTTTATAAATTCAGATATTATACAGTCGCTCTCGTATTGATTGACGCGGCAGCCCAGAGTATAAACTGCGGCTGTAAATTTATTTTTGTTTTTATCCATACTTACTAATATATCACTTAATTATTAATATAAAAATTGATTTTTTATAAATTTATATTAATTTTTAGCGTCAATCTTTTTTTCGTTATTATTATCGTCATTATTTATGGCTTTTTTCAATACCGGATATGTCAGATAAACTAAAATACTGCCTATAAGAGCCGTTGCAAGCTGAGGGAACGAATAATTAAAAGATATGACCGAAGTCATTTTAGCGATTTGCGGGGCTTTTAAAGCCGTATCGTTTATTAAAATAAAATTTATAAATATTTTAGTTACCCCAACCCATAAAACGCCGAATTTCAATAAAGCTCCCATAATAGACGCGACAGCCCAGTTCACAGTAAAAACCGAGCCGAATATTTTTTTTCTGCATACCGCCCAAAATATTAAAACTATAGCAGAGTTTCCCAGTATGACAAACGGAATCATCCAGACATGGGGCATGCGCCCTATCGCAAAAGAGATAAACGGCACAAGAGCCGATATTGAAATCCCGCTCCAGAATCCGCATATCAAAGCAGCGAGTATCAAAAACATATTCACCAGAGAGCCTACGACAATTTGGCTTATAAACGGGTTAAAGCTCAAAATTCCGGTAAGATAATACTGTGCCGCCACAGTTAATCCCAGAAGCATAGCCGTTTGGGTTATACGCAAAATTTGTTTTTTTGTTTTCATAAAAAATTACTCCGTATTTTTTTCTATAGTATTTTTCTATATAAAAATTATATACTCTTTATAATAATAATTCAAGAACAAAATTATTATTTTTTTAGATATATCAAAAAAACTAAAAAAACTATTGTAAAAAGTTAATATTTGATTTATAATATCTATATATAATTATTTTTGCAGAAAATATTTATTATTAAAAACAGGAGGAGTATAAATGAATTTTAATCGCAATGGCTGGGACACGAAAGATTTCAAGCCTCTTGACCAGAAAACTAAAAACACAATAAAAAACACAATTATTGCCGCAGTAATAATAATATTTCTTATTATTTTAGTTTCTTCGAGCGTTTACACAGTAGATGAAACGCAGCAGGCAGTTGTTACTACTTTCGGCAAATATACGGGAATACCCGTCGAAGCCGGGATACATTTTAAAATACCGTTTATCCAGCAGGCATACCTCGTTGACGTCAACGTCTCACTCAAAGAAGAAATCGGGTACAGGACATATCCCGACGGGTCAACCCCGAGAGTTGCCAACGAAAGCAAAATGATAACCGGGGACTTAAATATAGTAAACGTCGATTTCTTTGTAGAATACAGAATTTCTGAACCGTATAAATATTTATATCATTCTGAAAGCCCGAGGGAAATTTTAAAGAATATAACCCAGAGCAGAATCAGAGATATTATAAGCTCATATGAAGTCGATGATATATTAACGACAAAAAAAGCCGAAATCCAGACAAAAATAAAAGATTTAATAGACATTGAACTTATTGCTTATGACATAGGGCTGGATCTGACCGGCATAAAAATTCAGGACGCCGAACCTCCAACGCCGGAAGTTATAGCGGCGTTTAAATCAGTCGAGACAGCCAAACAGGACAGGCAAACCGCGAAAAATCAGGCCGAGGCATACAGGAACGCAAATATCCCGAAAGCGCAGGCCGAAGCCGACCAATTATTGAGAAACGCGGAATATCTAAAGCAAAACAGGATCAACGACGCGAAAAAACAAGTCGCAATGTTTGAAGCGATGTATAATCAATATATATTAAATCCAAATATAAACAGGCAGCGTATGTATTACGAAATGATCGAGCAGGTACTTCCGGGAGTAAAAGTTTATATAAACGCAGGCTCAGACGAGAATATATCTATGATCCTGCCGCTGGAAGATTTCGCAAATACTCATAATAATCCGTAAAATTATAAATCAATAAAGAGAGGAGTAAAATTCAATGAATTCAAAAAGTGTTTTAAAATGGGCGATTCCCATTTTGTTGATAATAATAGTTATAACAGTAGCAAGTTCGGTATTTTATACAGTGCAGGAAAACGAATACGCGTTAATAATCCGCTTTTCCAAAATAGAAAGCGTGGTTGATACTCCCGGGCTTCACTATAAAGTCCCGTTTATCGACGAGATAAAATATTACCCGAAAACCAAACTGTTTTATGATATTAATCCCTCAGACGTTTTAACTTCTGATTCTAAGGCAATGAGCGTAGACAGTTTTGTCGTCTGGAGAATTTCAGACCCGTTTGTATTTTATCAGAGGCTCGGCTCTACGGCCTACGCCGAATCCAGACTTGACGCCGTAACTTATAACGCGTTAAAAAATATCATAGGGACATTTGAGCAAAACGCGATAATAAGCTCAGCCGACGAAAAAAGCCGCGATTATCTAAACGTCGCCGTTACAGAACAGTCAAAGGCGAACGCACAAGAATTCGGGATTGAAGTAATAGACGTAAAAATCAAGAGTTTTGAATTGCCTACAGACAACGAGCAGTCTGTTTTCAGGCGTATGATCTCAGACAGGGAGCGCGTCGCCGAATTTGAGAGGGCCGAGGGCGAAAAAGAAGCTAATATAATCAAAAACGAAGTTGACAAAACAGTAAATATAACTATTTCAGACGCTCAGAGAGAAGCCGAGACTATAATCGCAGAGGGCGAATCTGAGTACATGAAAATACTGGCCGAAGCGTATAATACGCCTGAAAAAGAAAATTTTTACAGGTTTATGCGCGGCCTCGAAGCCCTCAGGACGTCACTTAAAGGAGAAAAAAATACTGTGATTCTGGATAAAGATTCTTTGCTTGCTCAAATTTTGATCGGGCCGTAAATAAATAATAAATTATATTATTTCAGGAGATATTTTTTATGAATAACAGAGAACGAACAATGGCGATTTTAAATTACGGGAAATACGACAGGATGCCTCTTGTGCATTTCGGATACTGGGGCGAACTCTTGCAAAAATGGCACCGCGAAGGACATTTGACCAAAGAACAGGCCGACGGCTGCTGGGACGGCAGTGAAATAGACAAGCAGGTAGACCAAAAACTCGGCTGGGATTTCTGCTGGAGTTCCCAATACGGCGGAAACAGCAGGCTTATGCCGGGATTTGAATATAAAGTTTTAGAAAACCGTCCCGACGGGTCGGTGATTCATCAAAACAGTAACGGCCTGATAGAAGAAATAAAACCCGGTCTGACTTCTATTCCGGCAACTGTGGGAACTTTGATGACAGGCAGGGAAGCGTGGGAAGAATTATATAAGCCTAAACTTCAGCCAAGCGACCAAAGATACGGCAATCCTGATCAGCTCGCGGATATAAAAAATAATATGGATAACTTAACAGACCGGCCTTCAGGATTATTTGTCGGGAGCCTGTACGGTTCGATACGCGATATGCTCGGTGTTGAGGGGATAAGTTATTTATACGCCGACGACGAGGACTTGTATTTTGAGATAATCGACACAATGGGCAATTTATGCTATGAAACGGCGAAATCAATATTAGAATCCGGAATAAAGCCTGATTTTCTGCATTTCTGGGAGGATATATGCTTTAAAAACGGGCCTCTTGTAAATCCCGCGGTATTTAAAGAGTATATCGGCCCGCATTATAAAAAAATTACGGATTTAGGCCGCAAATACGGGACAAATCTCGCGTCGCTCGATTGCGATGGCTGTATAGATAAACTCGTGCCGGCATGGGTCGAGAACGGCGTAAATACTATGTTCCCGATAGAAGTCGGCACATGGGAAGCGACTATTAAACCTTGGAGGGAAGAATACGGCAAAGAACTGCGAGGCGTCGGGGGAATGAACAAAAACATTTTCGCGCTTGATTTTAAAGCCGTTGACAAAGAAATAGAAAGATTAAAGCCCCTTATTGAGTTGGGCGGGTTTATCCCGTGTCCGGACCACAGGCTCCCTCCTCACGCAAAATGGGACAACGTCAGATATTACTGCGACCAAATGCGAAAAATATTTTAAATATTATTTTAAATTTATATTATAAAATACCAAATAATTATATTTTGTAGGGCGCGGCGCCCTCGCCGCGCCGCTGATAAAAAATCTATGTTTCATAAAGTTTTTTCATTTCTGAAAATCCCGCGCATAAATAAAAATAACGGCTCCGAAATTGATTTTAAATATATGACAAAAGAGAAAAAGAGCAAAAAATTAAAAGAAATTTTCTCAAATCTTCCGCGTTTTGAAACAAAAAGGCTCATAATGCGCCGGATAGACGAAAACGATTGCGAGGATATGTTTGAATATTCAATCGATTCGGACGTGACGAGATATTTGACATGGCAGCCCCACTCAGATATAAACGAGACAAAAATTTATATAGCCGACGTTCAGAAAAAATACGAAACCGGGAAATTTTTCGACTGGGGCCTTGAGTATAAACAAGACGGCAAATTTATCGGAACATGCGGATTTACGTCAATAAATATAAATAAAAATACATGCGAAGTCGGATATGTTTTATCTAAAAACTATTGGGGCATGGGTTTGATGCCGGAAGCATTGGAATGCATAATGGATTTTGCGTTTAATTATTTCGGATTTGACAAAATAGAGGCGCGGTTTCTGGAAGGCAACGCGAATTCAAAAAAAGTCATGGAGAAAGCAGGCATGATTTGCGAAAAAATTGACCGCAACGCCATGCATATAAAAGGCGAATACAGAACAATCCATACTTATTCGATAACAAAAGAAAAATTTGAATCCCGAAAAACCGAGTTAAATAAAATAGTATTAAATAAAATAAATTAATTCGTGGCGCTAATTAAAGAACTGCAAAAAATTGGTGTTTTCCCAAAAGCTCCCTCTCTCAAAAGGGGGTGCCGTCCGCAGACGGCGAGGGATTCCCCAAAAGACATCAAACTTTGGAATCCCCCGGCACTTCGTGTGCCACCCCCTTTACGCGGCTTTGCCGCTAAAGAGGGCTTTAAGTAGCCCCATACATTAAAAAATAAAAATAAAATAAAATAAAAATGCGGTAACGATAAAAAAACGTTTCTGCATTTTTTCTTTTTTACAAAAATATATTGACAAATTACTGTAAATTGTATATAATAAAATCAAAATAATCCCCGAAAGGATAAAATTTTATATCATGGATATAGAAAATAATATTTTATTGCAGATCCAGCAAAATCTTGACGCTTTGCAAAAACAAATCGACAACATGAAATCAGCCCCTGAGCCTGAAATCGAAATCCCAAAGCCTCAAAGCGACGGTTTGCGCGATAAACTCAAAGAAAAATCAAACGAGCTCATGCAAATCATGAAAGATATAATAAATACAGACGAATCAGGGATTTGCATGTCCGCGGTTTTTTCCGTAAGCGGCAGCGAACACGGAAATTTGAGCGAAGCGTTTTTTTATTCAGTTGACAGTCAGGATAAAATCAACGCAATCGACGAAGCCAAACTCGCCGGCGCAGTCGAGGCGTTCTCAAGCCAGAAAAGAATCGCTATACTTAAAGTACTAATATCTAAAAAATTTCTCTCGTCAAACGAGCTTACTATGAAAACAGGCTGCATTGGCGGACAGTTATATCATCATCTTTCTATACTCGAAAACTCAAAAATCATCTGCAAAAGCAACGAATTATATACTCTTACGGATTACGGCAGAAACACGATAAATCAAATTTTCGGGATAGTTTTCGGCGAATCCGTGTAAATAAAATAATATAAAGCAAGTTGAAAACCACCCCGTCAAGCTAACGCTTGCCACCCCTCCGCGGAGGGGAATTAGACAAAACGCCGAATTTGCGCGCAATTCCCCTACGTGGAGGGGTGGGATGGTTTTCAATTAGAATTACTATAATATAAATAAAATTATTTATTTAAAGTCGCGTTCATGCTGCCCATTTTATACCCGTTCAAATCAAGCGTTATATATGCAAATCCATATTGTTTTAACCCGTCACATATTTTCCGGGAAATTTCAGGTTCGGTTATTTTAGCGAATTCTCCCGGATTTATCTCTATTCTCGCTATTTTTTCGTGTATCCGCACCCTGAATTGCGAAAATCCCAAACCAAATAATAATTGCTCGGCTTTTTCGACCATGCCGAGTTTTTTTTCCGTTATTTCCTCTCCATAAACAAATCTTGAAGCCAGACACGCAAACGCCGGTTTATCCCATGTATCAAGCCCAAGATTTTTTGACAATTCGCGGATTTCGGTTTTTGATAATTCAGCCTCTTTAAGCGGGCTTTTTATCCCGTGTTCTTTTACGGCTTTAAACCCTGGCCTGTCATTTTCGTCGTCGTCAAAATTCGTTCCATCCGCGATATATTTTATATCATATAATCCGGCGGCCTGTTTGATTTTTTTCATGATTTCGTTTTTGCATAAATAGCACCTGTCCGGCGGATTTTTTGCCACTCCGTCAATATTTAGTTCGTCAACATCGCAGATTATATGCCTGATTTTTTCTTTTTGGCAAAATTTTATAGCTTCGGCAAGTTCCCTTTCGGGAAAAAAACGCAGACGCGCAGTCGCGGCGACTGTTTTATCTCCGAGAATATCATGCGCGACTTTTAACAAAAAAGTCGAGTCAACGCCTCCTGAGAACGCGACTGCGAGGTGGTCGTAGGATTTTATTATATCTTTTAATTTTTCGTATTTTTCATAAATATTCATAGATTATTTATTACCCTATGTTTTTATCTTTTCACGGCACGCTTTTATTTTTATCTTTTCACGGCGCGTCGAGGTCGTCGCGCCCTACAAAATTATTCACCGCTTACTCTTATATTTATTCCGTCTTTTTGTATATACTGCCTTTTTTCGTTTTTTTCTATTTTATTTAATATTTCTTTTTCTAAATTAATGCCCAGAATTTCCGCAAGTCCCAATAAATACACTACAACATCTGCCAGTTCTTCGCCTAAATCGTCTTTTTTATTCAGATATGCTTCACAGGCTTCCGACAATTCGCCGTATGTATAACAAAATTCCTTGAAAATATCAGTGACATTAAATCCTTGTTTAACTTTGTTCTGATAAACTCTTTTTTGTAACTGCTCCAAATCAACCATATATTTTCATTTTCTCCCGCTTTGTTTTTTATAAATAATAATACACAGACTTATTTTTATTTAACCGGGCCTTCTATTTCCATGCCCGCCCCTTCATATTCGTGCGGCCTGTTCTTAAATCCCAGCCTTTCATAAAAACTTTCTTTTCCTTTTGCGGCAAACAGATATATAGAATATCCGCTGTCCGGAACTGCATTTATTTTTACATAATCAATTAATCTTTTGACAATTTCCGTGCCTATACCCTTACCCTGATACTGCGTTAAAATAAAAACATCTTGTATATACCAATACATCGCGGCGTCTCCAACCAATCTGCCCATACCAATAACTTCATCATTTTTGAGAGCAACTATTGAATACACAGTATTTGACAATGACTTTGCAATTAATTCTCTTGAATCTTCATTCCAATTCATTTTTCTCTGAAACATAATAAAATCATCTGCCGTTAAAACATTTTCTTTATAAATTATATTCATTTTTCCCCCTCTGTCAATAAAAAATTTTCTCACACAATCGTTCCCCCGCCTATAACAATATCGCCGTCATACAACACAACCGCCTGACCTTTTGTTATCGCCCTCTGCGGATTATCAAATTCTATATGCAGAGTATCTTCACCGGTTTGCTCAACAATCGCGGGCTGTTCTGTCTGGTTATACCGCACTTTTGCTTTGATTTTTATTTTATTGTTTATCATGTCAAACGGGATTAAATTTATATCGCGCGCGATTAATTCTTTTGTATAGAGTTCTTCATCCCTGCATAAAATCACAGTATTGTTTCCGGCGTTTTTGTCATACACATACATAGACTCTTTTAACGCAAGCCCGAGTCCCCTCCTCTGCCCTATTGTGTATCTTATTATCCCTTTGTGCCGCCCTAAAATATTCCCGTTTAAATCAACAAAATCGCCGTCCGGAAAAGCTCTGCCCGTATATTTCTCTATAAAATCAGCATAATCCCCTGTCTGATTCTTCTGCACAAAACAAATATCCTGACTTTCTTTTTTTTTCGCGTTAATAAATCCCTGCTCTTCCGCGATTTTGCGTACTTCGGGCTTTGTAAGATTTCCTAACGGGAATTTTATATATTTTAACTGCTCCTGAGTTAGCGAATATAACACATAACTCTGGTCTTTTTTTTCGTCAGCGGCTTTTTTTAATAAATACCTGCCGTTTGATCCATCAATTCGGGCGTAATGCCCTGTCGCTATATAATCATAATCAAGTTCTTTTGCCTTATCAAGCAATCTCCCGAACTTCATAAACCTGTTGCAATTAATACACGGATTCGGCGTACAGCTTTTTATATAATCTTCTGTAAAACGCTTTATGACTTCTTTTTCGAAAAAGTCCCTGAAATCAGCTATATAAAGCGGCATTTCAAGAGAATCCGCGACGTTTTGAGTATCTTTGTCAACATCAAAATCATCGAACAAATTCATCGTTATTCCCGCGCAGTCATATCCCTGTTCTTTTATCAAAAAAGCCGCGACGGAGCTGTCTATCCCGCCGCTCATGGCGATTATATGGCGGTTGGCGTTTAAATTTTTCATAATTTTATATCCTAAATTTTTTACACGCTTTGGGTTATATCGCAACGAATATATACTTTTTCCATAAACGAAATAGTATCTTTATTTTCATATTTCATACGGTAATTAACTGTAAAAGCATCATTTGTCTCATTTGAGTTTGAAAGGGCTTTTACATAAATATTGTTATCTTCCTCATTAAATTCAAACTCTATTACTTCGTTGAACACGTCCGGTAAATTATGCCGTTCCATGAAATCTTCAATTTCTTTTCCTGTATAATCTGTGCCCTCTGCGACAAGATAGTATGCTAAATAATCTATATCAAAGTTTATAAATCTCATTGTGTTATAATTTATAATCTGAATACAAGCGTTGCCTGTATCCCCGTCCAAATAATAGTTTCCGGTAGTAAAGTAATTTGGATATTCGTCGTTTTTATTTTCATTATCACTGCACGAAGATAATAATAGTAAGATAAAAACGCTAATAACAATTATTGCGATATGTTTTTTCATAGCCTGCTTTTCATTTCCCCTTTTTGGATTTTCTCCCACACCGGAGACATATTTCTCAAATATCCTACAATTTCCGGGACGGTTTTTATAATATAATCTATTTCTTCTTCGGTGTTATAATGCGAAAGCGATAATCTGAGCGAACCGTGCGCGATTTCGTGAGGCAGCCCGAGAGCGAGCAGCACATGGCTTGGGTCAAGCGAGCCTGACGTACACGCAGACCCCGACGACGCGGCAATTCCGCGCATATCAAGCATTAATAACAGCGATTCACCCTCTACTCCTTCAAAACACATATTCACATTGCCCGGAAGTCTGTTTGTTAAGTCGCCGTTGACGATACAATTCGGGATTTTTGAAAGTCCGGCGATTAACTTATCGCGCAGTTTTGACGTGTACTCCCCGTGTTTTTGTATATTAAGGCAGCTATCCTCAAATGCCGCAGCCATTGACGCAATCCCCGGAATATTTTCAGTCCCGGCTCTCCTACCTCTCTCATGACCGCCGCCCTCGATCAATCTTTCGGGGATAATATTTTTTTTGCAGTATAAAATCCCGACGCCTTTCGGCCCGTTGAATTTATGCGCTGAAAGAGAGAGCATATCTATATTATTTTCAGCCACGTCTATATCAATATGCCCGCCCGCCTGAACTGCGTCTGTGTGAAACAATATTTTTTTGTCTTTACAGATCTGCCCGATTTCTTTTATTGGCTGTATTGTGCCTATCTCGTTGTTTGCGTACATGATTGTGACAAGAGCCGTATTTTCTTTGATTGCAGACGCGACATCATTGGGCTTTACTATGCCGTTTTTGCCAACGTCCAGAAAAGTCACTTCATAGCCTTCTTTTTTTAGTCTTTCAAGCATGTGCAAAATTGCGTGATGTTCGATTTTTGTCGATATAATATGCTTTTTATTTTTTTTCGCGCCGAGTTTTATTCCGGTTAAAATCGCCTGATTGTCAGATTCGCTCCCGCATGATGTGAAATATATTTCTCTCGGTTCGGCGTTAAGATATTTCGCCATAATTTCCCTTGACTGTTGCAATATAATCGCCGCATGATTTCCAAAACTGTGCAGACTCGACGCGTTGCCGTAGCAGTTTTCCATTGTATCAATCATGGTTTTTTTTGCCGCTTCGCTCATTTGAGTAGTTGCGGCATTATCCATATATATTCTTTCCATTATAAAATTAACGTTCCTCTCTTAATTTATCCTGCATATCAATTATATTTTACCATATTTATCTTAAATAGTCAATAAACATAAAATATAAATTATCAGCCGGCAGTAAATTATATTTACTTTATGTTGTGCATTTTCGCGCTTTCCCCGCATAAATCGTAGTATATGCAAATATATGCATATTTATTCTTTTGCGCGCAAAAGCGCATAAATATGCATATATTTCAATTTTTTACGTTTTACTATATCACATTAACCCGCATGAAAATCAATTGAACTGTAAATTCAATAAAAAACAAACCGGAAAACGAATAAAATCATTTCCCGGTTTGCTTTTTATATTTTTTATATTAACAATGAGGACGTTTCGGATATAATTATATTTTTATGCACCTAAATACAATCTTTTCTATCAACAGGATTATATTAAGAATAAATACCTCTTCTTTTAAATTATGTTTAATCGCGTATAACACAATTTTCTTTTCTCCAGAAGATAGCGCCTACAGCACCAACAGTTGACGTTATCTTTTCTTTTACCAATTAAAGACGTCCTCAGCCGCCCTCGTTGCTAATATCCAATTAAATTATATTAATGACACCCGATTCGGGTGGTTATCCGGTCTGTAATCGCGAAATAATCGCAGCCGCCCCTTATACAATATTCAACGTATGTAAATATTTTTTTGCAATGCGGAGCATCCGGATAAGCGTTATGTTCAGTTGTTTCAAGCACCCCTGATTCTTTTATATGATTTGTAAAAACGCATAGCAGATTCACGCGGGTCGGACCCGATTCACCGTCATCGCATCCAAAAATTTCATTTAATAATCTTTCAACTTTGTCAGCAGGAATATTCCCATAAACAATTTCAATATCGCCGTGTTCATCACAATTATGAATATCGCCGTCAGCGGCGTATGTCTGCATCATCATTAACGATACCATGCATATCGCCGATATAATCAAAACAAACAATATTTTTTTATTTATTTTTTTCATAAAATTTTTTCTCCTTTCATCTCATTATTCTCTTATTTTATACTTTCAATTATTTTTTTATAATCATCAATATCTTCGGAACATTTAAGAATATACGCATTTTCGTCATATTCCCACGATATAGTTGAGTTTTTTTTAAATATATAATAATTCATGCCATTAAAACTATATTCTTCCGCTTCATTATTATAGCTATTTATATCAATCAATGGTGTATTCAAATAAACTGTCAAAAATGTTTCCCCGCTGTAACTAATACATATATTATTTACATACACTCTATATTCTATTTTGTAAATTTTTTTATTTCCGGAAATATATTCGGGGGCTAAAATATCAATCTTTTCGGTTTGTTTAAATTCTTCAAGATTATCATATTCTCTTATGTCAGAAGCGTAGGGTTCATCGATATCGTCTTTTAAAGTTTTTTCTTTTGTATCTTTAAATATTTCTCTCGTCAAAGTGTAAATGCCCTCAAATAAACTTCTGCCGGTTGTCGCTATGGATATAACATATACAATTATTATAAGCAGTAAACAGGCTATCATCACTTTCAGGAAATTATTATACCGTCTTTCCCGCGCTATTTTTATACGCCTGTTTCTTAAAATTACACTTATACGTTTCTCCATTTCTTTTTCTTCTTCAGTTTCCGGCTCAGGGTCTATCATGCTGAGTTCTGCTTTTATATCTTCTATTCTTTTTTGATTTTCTTCTCCCCCCCTTTCTTCTAATTCCTCCAATTCTTTTCTTAAGGTGGTTACTGAAATTTGGCGCAATCTCTCCGTTTCAAACAAACTTTTCAGCAATTCTTCTGCTTCAAAATCCTCAAAATCTTCATCATTTTCGTCGTTTTCATTATTCTTTTTCCTCATTCACCAATACCTCCTCATTTATTAATACTTTTTTACACTCTCAGGGGACACTTTTTATTTAAACTTTTTTATTTTCTACTTATTACACAAATAATCAATTCTATTTTTGGATGTTTTAACGAAAACATTTATGCAAAAAGGCAGGTTTCCATGCCTGCCTTTTTTAATCAAGATAAATCATATCACGGTAATTCGTCGTATTTTTCTATTGCTTTATCTATATCTTTCTGAATTTTCGCTTCGGCTTTCTCGATAGTTGAAGCAAAAATATTTTTCTTGCCCGTTATATTCGATTGAAAATTACCCATAAGACCGCCGTATTTATCCACATATCCCAAATCAGCCAGACGCCCGTCTAAAATTATATCGAGCATTTCAGAAGATTCGTCGTCGCGCGCATATTTTGACTTTAAAGCTACGTCGTAATACGCCGGGGTTATATATTTATACCCGCCGTAAGCGAGCGCCTCGATTATCGCGCTTGTCCTGTCGTCGTTATCGCCGCCCCTTGGAATAGCTGCAGTCGCCGAAGCCCACGAATGAACATAAGTGTTATATTGCTTCTGTTCTGCGTTTGCTTTCGGAAAGGGTATAATCCCGAATTCTGTTTCCATCTGGCGCAGCCTTTTTACGCACTGCATTACTTCGCCGTAAAATAAAGCCCTGTTTTGCTCAAAAGCGTCCTGAACAACCAGATGAGTAGAGCCTCCGTGAGGCGTATTAGGATAATCCCCCGAAAGCATAGTAAAATCTCCGTTACCCCTGAAAACCTCATAAAGTTTTTCGAGGCTTGTCATAACCGCGTCACCGGTAAGCGCGTAATACGGCAAATCATTTTCGTCTTTTTTAACTATCCTGAGTCCCTGAGAGTAAAACAGCCCCTGAACAGAATCGGCAGTAGTCGCGAAAGCGACCTGATCGAGATAAGTTATAACCCCGTCGCCGTCCAAATCAAAAGTCGCTCCCTTGCCCAGTTCCATAAATTTATCTACAGTCCATTCGCCTTTTTTTACTATATCATATATATCGGGCAATTCCAAATCTTTAAGTATTTTTTTATTAAACATCATCGTCCATGTCCCGTCGTTGTCCATTATAGAAATATCTCCCGTGGCAAAATAAGTCTTGTTCATAACAGAAGTTTCCTGCATTATGCTTTGGTCCCACCATGGATTTGATAAATTTACCCCCGAAGTGTCGGCTAAGTTTATCAGAAGCCCCTGTTTTGTCGCGTTTGACGCGTCCTCTAAATTAAGCATTACCGCATCATAAGAATTATCTCCAGCGGTCACGGCTTTTTTGAGTTTTGAAATCTGTTCCCCTATCAAGACCCATACGCCTGTTATTTTTATATTTAATTTTTCTTCAATTTCCAGATTTCTTTTATACACAGCCGATTCAACTACATCCGCGCTGTCCTCTTCGGCTACAATATCCTGAGAATCCCATTCGTCCTGCTGTCCGCGTATTAAAATTTTAAACTCGTGCTGATCATAATTTACATCGGGATAATCATACAGATCAAGATTTATTTGTCTGGGGTCTGCGGGTTTACTTTCTTCTTCGCCGTTATCAACCGCTGCCGCCTGATTATTTTCCCCGGTTACATTTATATCCGACGGCACGTCCTCTTTATCTTTTGCGCATGAAAATATCGCGGGAAGAAAAATAACCGCAACTAATATCAACGCGCAAATTTTTGTTTTTTTGTTTAGTTTTTCTTTCATATAAAAAATATCTCCTTCACTTCTTGATTGATTATATTTATCTTATTCTATCGCCTGAATTTTTTCCAGCAGTTTATCTATCGCCTTTATCGCGCCGCTTTCTTTTTTCTCATATTTTGAAACAATATTCCTGTCAAAAGTCATGCTCATATTTATAACATCGCTTCCCAAGCCGTTAAAATCAAACACGTCGCCTATGTCATACGCCCTGTTCCCGAAAATTATATCGAGCATTTTACTGCTTTCTTCGTCTCTGGCTATTTTAGTGTTTAAAACAACGTCGTAATACGCGGGCTGTAAAATATATTTTGATTCGTAGGACATATATTCAAGCACCGCACTTGAATTTTCAATGCTCTCCGCGCTTTGGGGAACAGACATGACTAATCCTACATAAGGATTGACGGTTTGAAGATAATTTGTTTGCTGCTCGTCATATTTCGGTATTGGGAGTATGCCGAAGTCTGTGTCCATGCTCCTGAGGTTTTCAACGTCCGCCATTCTTATCCACATAAATAATGCCCTGTCGTCATGAAATATCCCATTCATTCCCTCTGTGAAGTCTATTCCTTTAGGGTCAAAAAATTTCATCACGTGAAAACAGTACTGGTCGTCGTATAATATATCATAAAGCTTATCCAAAACTTCGAGCGCTTTTGGCGTATTCAAAGTCAGCACAGGCAGATCATTTTCGTCTTTTCCACCGACAAATTCGCCGCAGCCTGATAAAAAGCTGGTCATTGTGTCTCTCTGGTACAGTATTCCGTAAGCATCCTTGTCGTCCCTTATTCCGTTGCCGTCAACGTCAATAGAAACAATCTTGCAGAGTTCAAGCAGCTTATCGAGAGTCCATTTCCCGCTATTGACAAGCGCGTACAGATTTTCGATGCCGTAATCAGCCTGCAATTTTTTATTAAAAACCATAGCTGAAGTCGAATCCTTGTCCATTAAAGTCATATCCGAAGCCACGCCGAATACTTTATAGGCAATCGACAAATCTTTTGCGCTGTTTGAGTCCCACCACGGCTTTTCCGTGTCAATATAAGTCAGGTGTGAAAATTCGACCAAATGATTTGACGAGGCAAGATCGCCCAGATTCCTGAACCGCACGCAGGAGGCATCAATAGAATTATCCCCCGCTTTGACCGCTTTTTTTACAAGCGACGTCGGGTCGAGGGATTTGTTCTCGACTATTTTGCAGTTGAATTTTTCTTCGACTAAAGAATTTCGCTTATAAACAGCGTCGTTGATAGTATCGCCGTTTTCTTCATCGGCCCCGATGTCTCTCTGAACCCATACCGGAATAGAGTAATCATAAGTCGTAATGACGAAATTCGCGTCTTTTAAATCAATTTCCGGCAGTTCTGGAGGCGGAAGTTTTATGTCCGGAGTTTCCGGCTGATTTTCTTCATCCGGTTCGTCATTATCAATTAAATTGGCTGAATCGTCCGCCTGATTTTGATTTTTATTATTACTGTCAGCGTCATCTCCAGCTTTTGCGCACGAAGCGACTGTTAAAACAGCAGTTATCAAAAAAGAAGCTAATAATAAAACAGCTATAATCTTTCGCATTTTCATAATTAATTCTCCTTCATTTTTATATTTTATATTAAAATAAATTTATTAATTAAACCATAGTGTCAACACAAAAAAAATCGCGCAAGCCCCGTTTATTTTTTCAAACAGGGCTTTAATTACCACTACGAGTTAATTAATAAAATTATATTCGTGCAGCATTTTCATAGCTTTAACTTCGTCGGATTTGGCTATCAAACACGAAACGCTTATATCCGACGTCGCAATCAAAACAATATTTATACCGTTTTGTGAAAACCCCTCGAAAATATCCGCCGCGATCCCCGGAGTATTTATTATCTCTGATCCAAAAAAAGATATTGTAAGATTATTTGACGATATATTTATTTCCGGCTTAAAACTTAAATCCGCCATGACTTCAAGAGTTTTAGGCAAATCTTTGTCAGAGAGAGAAAAAGACAGGGTTATATCTCCCCCAAACCACGGGCTCTGGGAAATTATATCTAAATTAATATTATTTTCAGCGAGTTTCCTGAAAATTTTCTCCCTGTTTGACACGTCTGTGTTATACAGGGTGATAAGCGTAATATCCGGCGATATTTTGACGTTTTCTATTATATCTATTATATTTTTGAGCATATAATTATCCTCTTTGGTTTATATATTATATATTTTATATGGCAAAGTTAAAATTTTTTTGATTATATTTAGGTGTTATTTTGTAGGGCACGCCGCAAAACAGATTCATAGTGTGTGTAAATTGGCGGCGTGCCGGGGTCGCCACGCCCTACTTCCTGTTTCTCCCCGTTATGCAATCGCCTATTTATATTTATTTTTAAATAAAACTTGTGTAACGAAGAAAATGGTTATTCGGTGTGTGACTATTCCCCTCCGTGGAGGGGTGCCCGCAGGGCGGGGTGGTTATTCAACATAACCATTACGCCGCTTAAATTGTTCAAAATATGCTTCGCAGGAATATGGATAACAATCAATCCCAATCCTTCAAGATAATGGTTTCGTTCGCCGTCATATTCGATTTTATCATCGTGTGAGCTTCCGTCGATTTCGATAATAACACCACAATTTATACAGTAAAAATCAACGATATAATCTCCTATAATTTTTTGCCTGTCAAAATCATATTGTTTAAATTTTTTCATGTGTAGCTGTTTCCATAACAATACTTCGCATAAATTGCCGGCTTTCCGTAATTCTTTGGCGCGTTCGCGCAACATAGGGTTAAATGGAAGTGATATGGAATTTTCTATTTTACGCATATAACCACCCCGTCGCTTCGCGCCGCCCCTCCACGGAGGGGAATTTTGGCACGGTTATAATAATTTTCTATATTTCATTTCTTTTTCGTCACTATACCCGCAGTTTTCGTAAAAATATCTGCCGATTGTATTTGTTATTGGCGTTACTAATGTTACTTCACTAACATTAAGATTTACAAATTCTTTCTCTAAGGCTTGCACTAATTTAGTGGCTAAACCCTTTCTTCGATATTTTTCATTTACGAACAATTCCATTATAATACCTTGAAATCCTTCTGCATAACATATTGACTGCCAAAATATACCGCATATAAATCCAACCACCATATCATTTACTGCAGCAATAAAAACAACTTCATTTTTACTATTCATCAACGAATCTTTCATCCAATCAAGTGTTACACCGGGTCCGTTAAATTCATCATTTAATTTTATCAAATCTGGTATGTCGCAAATATCAGCTTTCCTAATAATCATTTCCATAATAACCATCCCCATCGTCCAAAATATAAATTTCCTACATCTTCTTCGTAATCTCGTTTATCAAATCTTTCATAGAATATAATCCGGGAGTTTTATTATATAAAAATCTCACGGCGGCCAACGCTCCGTTGGCGAACATCTCCCTTGACTGCGCGCTGTGCGAAAGCGAGATAAGCTCGTTTGTCCCCGCGAAAATCACTTCATGCTCGCCGATAATCGTCCCGCCCCTTACTGCGTGAATCCCGATCTCTTTTTTGCTCCTGACTTTTCTTGCGTTATGCCTGTCGTAAATATATTCCGGTTTATTTTTATCCTCAAAAACAGATGAAATCTCTTCAGCGATCATCAGAGCGGTGCCGCTCGGAGCGTCTAATTTTTGATTGTGGTGCTTTTCTATTATTTCTATATCAAAATCGTTTTTTAAAAGCATGGCGGCTTTTTTCGCGAATTCCGCGACTAAATTTACGCCGATCGACATATTCGCCGACTTAAATATCGCGATCTTATCAGAATAAGATTTTATAAGTTCTGTTTCTTCGGGAGTATGCCCCGTCGTAGCGATAACTATAGGAGTTTTTTGATTTCCGGCGTATTCAAGCAGAGAATCAACCGCGCTGTGATGTGAGAAATCTATTATAATATCAATTTTTTCTTTATAATCAAATGGGGTGAGAAACACCGGGAAAGTCACGTTTATAGCGGCCGGGTTTATTTCAATACCCACGACTATATTAAATTCTTCGGGTTTTTCGGCGGCGGCCTCGATTACAGCGCGCCCCATTCTGCCGTTGTAACCCGTGAGCATTATTTTCATCAGATTTTTTATTTTCCTTTCGAAATTTAAAATTTAATTAACATGGCAGAAAATCCGCCGAAAAACCGAAAAAAGCAATCAATAATCCGGCGGATTTTTGGATTTTTAATTTTTTTAAATTGGGTAAAAATCGTCAAAAAATTATATTTTTTTCTTTCCGGTTTTTATTCCAATAGCGACCAATCCCAGCATTGCAAAGATTAATAAAACTGACATATCGCCGGTTTGCGGCGATTGCGCAGGCGCAGGAACAGAAACAACAACATCCTGAGGAGTTTCATTTGCCGGAGCAGGTTCTTCGGGCTCAGGCTCAGCAGGGACTTCGATTATTATTTCGCCGCCCAGCGTCAAAATAGCCGCATTGTCAATATCGCCGGAATTTTGCAGCTGCCGTCCGCTTATAATCAAACTTCCGTCGCTTCTCAGATTATTGATCTGCAAAGCATAATATATCTGGCTGCCTTCTTTTATCCCGTATTTTTTTATCGGGATTTTATATTCAGCCGTATAGCCGTCAGGGTTCATTTTTACGATTGCGTCATACCCGTTTTGCGCGGGCTCGTCGCCGGACATAACAAAATCAAAGCCCTCCTGTCCCCATGTGCCGAGTCCGTATGCTATAGTCGAAAATTTTATCCATGTTTCGTTGTCTTCATCAAATGAAAACCACAATTCGCACGCGTCAGACTGCCATGGGTTAGTTTCTTCTTTAAAGGCGTCCATGCCTATGTCTACTAAGTCATTGTCTTTAATTTCAGCAAAAACATACAGATATTCATCGTCGTATAAAATCCATGTGTTCGCGTCAGCGGCGTTTATATCGTCGCCTCCGTCGCAGTACATTGCCTCTCCTGCGTCCAAGTCCTGATTTGCGTAAAGATTAAATTTTAATGATTTGTCATACGCTTCGTCTTTGTCCCCGTCAAATACAGGGGTGTATTTGCCAATAGTTCCGGCGGCCAAAGCTGGCAGTGTCATAAATACCATGAGTGAGATAATCAATAATACAGTTACTAATTTTTTCATTTTTTTCTCTCCTTCTAATTTTAATTTTTATAATATATTTTAACTTTAACGTAAGCTTGTTTATAAATTTATTATAACGCAGAAAATGCTTATTAGTAGGGGACGGCGTCCTCGACGTCCCGCCGAAAAAACCGGCGTTAAATCATATTTGCGGGCTGTCGGGGACGCCAGCCCCTACTATTCATACGCCGTACCTAATATAAATTTTATACAGCTCCAGATATATTACACCAGCCCATGTTTTTTCAAAGCTTCGACCAATATATTTTTATTTTTCTCTTCCATTTCGACAAGCGGCATCCTGAGTTCGCCGCTGTCTAAATTCATCATAGCCATCGCAGTTTTTATCGGTATCGGGCTTGTCTCGACAAACAGCGCGTCGATTATATCTATATATTTTATATGCAGATCTGCGCTCTCTTTTATTTTGCCGTCAAAGAAAAGCCGGCATATATCATGTGTTTCCTGAGGTAGAATATTAGATAAAACAGAAATTACTCCAAGCCCGCCGATTGATAAAATCGGCACAATATCTTCGTCGTTGCCGGAATATATATCCAAATCGCCGCCGCATAACTGACGCGTCTGTATAATTTGCTTCATGTTGCCGCTCGCCTCTTTTGTCGCGATGATATTTTCATGTTTTGACAGTTCTTTGTATGTAGCCGGCAAAATATTCAAATTCGTTCTTACCGGGACGTTATATAAAATAACCGGCGTGTTTACAGAATCGGCTATGTCGCAAAAATGCCTGATTAACCCTTTCTGCGTCGTTTTGTTATAATACGGCGTGACATGAAGTATTGCGTCAACCCCGGCGTCTTCACAATGCTTTGACAGTTCTATTGCGTAAGCCGTGTCGTTTGACCCGGCCCCGGCGATTACTTTTACTCTGCCGTTTACTTTTTCTACTGTTACGTCTATCATTTTTTTATGTTCGTCGTCAGTCAAAGTCGAGGCTTCACCCGTAGTGCCGCAGACAACTATCGCGTCTATATTATTTTTTATCTGGAATTCTATAAGTTTATAATAATTATCATAATCTATTTCACCGTTTATAAACGGGGTTATTATTGCAGTCCCCGCGCCTTTAAAAATTCTTTTTTTGTTGCCCATGTGCAAAACTCCTTAAATTTATTTTTAAAATTACTAAAAAAATATTGTATTTTTCACATATCTGTGTTATAATATGCAGATATAAAGAAATATCTTACTTTAATTATATGCCGCGAAGTTAAATTTACGCAATATAATTTGCAGTTTTTAAATGCCATATTAAAATTTTATCACTTATTTTTATATATGTCAAATATTTTTTTATATAAATTTATTAATTTACTAAATTAAATCAGGAAAGCTTAATAAATGTCAAATCTTAAAGACTATTATTTTGACCTGCCCGAAAATTTAATAGCCCAGAATCCCGCGGATAAACGCGACGAATCAAGATTAATGCTAATCGACAGAAAAAACAATAAAACCGTGCATAAAAATTTTTATAATATTATAGACTATTTGAATAAAGGCGATGTGCTTGTCATAAACGAATCAAAAGTTTTCCCGGCGCGTTTGATTGGCGAACGCATAAACCCGTTACCTGCCGCGGGCGGGCATGGAAACCCGCCCCTACAACGGATAGAATTTCTTTTGCTTGAAAACAAAGGCGGCGATATTTGGGAAATTATCATGAAACCGGGGAGAAAAGGCAAAAAAGACGCTGTTTTCTCTTTCGGTAACGGCAAGATAAAAGCAAAAGTTTTGCAGTCTCTCGACAACGGAAATAAACTTGTGGAATTCGAGTATGATAAATATAACGGAGGCGTAAATTCGCGGAACGCCGGGGTCGGCGTTCCCTACACAGGATTTTTTGATATACTTGACGAAATCGGTAAAATCCCACTGCCGCCGTATATCAGAGAAAGCGAAGTTAAAGTAAACGCGAAAGAGAGATACCAGACAGTTTACGCAAAAGAAGATAAGAAAGGCTCTTCCGCCGCCCCGACTGCCGGACTGCATTTCACAAGCGAGCTCCTGAATTTACTAAAAGCCAAAGGCGTGATTATATGCCCGATAACTCTTCATGTAGGGCTTGGAACGTTCAGGCCGGTCAAAACTGAGAATATAAGCGAACACAAAATGCACGAAGAATATTATAATATATCAGAATCGGGCGCGGATGAGATAACAAAGGCAAAACTCGAAAACCGCAGGGTTATCGCCGTCGGCACGACTTCGTGCAGGACACTGGAGGGAAACTTCGCGAAGTACGGGAAAATCACGGCTTGCGAAGACAGAACCGATATATTTATTTATGGGGATTATAAATTTAATATCACAGACGCGCTTATAACAAACTTTCATTTACCGGAAAGCACGCTTTTAATGCTCGTCTCGGCGTTTTATACGAGAGAAAATATTCTCGAGGCGTATAAAACCGCGGTGGAGAATAAATACAGATTTTTTTCGTTCGGGGACGCGATGATGATTTTATGATATAACAGAAAAGGCAAGGGGATAATAATGCCGGAATTAAGCAGATTTCAAGGAATAATAATTAAAATGCTGTTTAACGACGATGTTCAGCACAATAAACCGCATGTTCACGTTTATTACGGCGAATATCGAGCTTCTGTGGGAATAGACGGAGAATTGTTGGCAGGGTCTTTGCCATATAAACAATTAAAAATGTTAATTGGATGGTTAGCCCTTCATGAAGAAGAAGCGTATTTGGCATGGAATAAAGCAGTTCGGGGTGAACATTTCAATAAAATTAAGCCGTTATAAAAAATTTAAGAGAGGGGGATTTTTATGTATATCATAAATGGTATTGCGTATGCCGGAGAATCTGTAAATGGAATTGAAATTGAAAAAGTTGACGCGTTAGGCGATATGATTTTATTGCTTACTTTTAATACGGGCGAAAAGCGCTTATATGACGCAACGGCATTATTGGAATATCCGGCGTTCAAACCGCTTGAAAACGAAGAAGTATTTAACGCCGCCAAAGTTGAATACGGTACTATAGTATGGCTTGATGGAGATATAGATATAGCTCCCGAAACATTATACAAAAACAGTTTTGCCTATCAAGAGGCAATTATAATATAAATTTATGAACACCAAATCTAAAATAATAGTAATATGCGGGCCGACTGCAAGCGGCAAAACTTATGTTTCTATAGAACTCGCGAAAATATTAAACGCTGAAATAATTTCGGCGGATTCTATGCAGATATACAAAGAGTTAAATATCGGCACGGCTAAACCGTCAACAAAAGAAATGTCAGGGATTAAACATCACCTGATTGATATTATCTCGATAAAATCAGAAAAATTTAACGTAGCCGAATATGTGAAATTAGCCGGGGATTGTGTTTGCGATATATTAAACAGAAACAAAAATGTTATTATATGCGGGGGAACAGGGCTTTATATAGATCATTTTATAAACAACACAAAATTTACAGAATATGAAAATGATATTGAGTACAGAACCGAGCTTGAAAAACTCCCGAACGATAAATTATATTCTATGCTTGTTGAAATCGATAAAAAAAGCTCTGAGATTATCCACCCCAACAATAAAAAAAGAGTTATACGCGCCCTTGAGATTTTTAAAATAACAGGCAAACCGAAATCAGAGCTTGACGAACTGGCGAATTCTTATAAATCAAAATATGATTTTATAAAACTCGGTCTTTATTATTCTGACAGGAACATGCTTTATAATAAAATTAACAGTCGCGTAGATTTTATGATAGCAAACGGACTTATAGAAGAAGTGCGGGAATTATATGAAAACGGCGATAAAAATAATATAAGAAAAACCGGCGCGATAGGATACGTCGAAATTTCGGATTATTTTAACGGATTATATAATTTTGAGGAAACTGTTGAAAAAATCAAACAGAATACGAGAAATTACGCGAAGCGTCAGTTGACATGGTTTAGAAAAGATGCCAAAACTATTTGGATTGATTTAAGCGATATAAATAAAGATTATAATAAAAATCAATATAAAATCATTGAAAATTGTTTAAAATATATTAACTTATAAAAATATTTGTGGTATAATATGTGATGAAAAGTAAATTAAAATCTGTCGTTTCGATTATTGCCTTAAACGCCTTTCTTATAACTATTACGGTCTATTTTCTTTTGCAGTACACAAAAACGGCGGGAAACTCGATTGAAACCGAGCGTGCCGACATGGAAATAAGACAGGATATTGTCGAAATTTACGGATATATATTCAGAAATGAAGAAATCATATATTCGATCGGGGGCAATTCCGTAAATTATCTTGTAGATAACGGCGTAAAAGTGGGAAAAAATCAGCTTGTCGCGCTTTCGCAGCAGAACTCGGCGGATTTTTCTATGAAAGACCAGATAACTGCTTTGACGGAAAAACTCGATATACTCAATAAAAGCAATATAAATCTTGAATTTGTCACGACTAATATAGAAAAAATAAACAGGGATTCTCATTCTATGTATTTGAATATGCTGCAAAGCATAGAGAACGGCAGATTTAAAGACGCGGGAAAAAGCAGAACCGAGTTTCTTATACTGCTCAACAAAAAACAGCTTATTACCGGGGAAATAAGCGGCAGCAGATTTGAAAACATCATAAATTCCGCAGAAGAAAAAAAATCGCTGCTCGAATCGCAGATGTCAGTTTCGGGGATTGGCGCGTCTGAAGTTTATTCAAACAAATCGGGGATTTTTTATGCGAGGGTTGACGGCTATGAAAATTCTTTTACGGCTGATATAGTAAAAACGCTTGATTTTGATAAATTCGACGAACTTATCAAAAAAGACCCGGACAGCAATATTTTGAACAACGCTTTGGGGAAAGTGGCGTATGATTTCAACTGGTATCTTATATGTAAAACGCAGAAAAACAAAACTTTTGACTTTACAGACGGCAAAAAATACGATATAATATATCCGTATTCTTCAAACAGAACAATAGAATCTGTTTTAATCAGGCAAATCGGCGGAGCGGATTCAGACGAAATTATACTTATATTTGAAACTGCGGCGATACCGTTTGATTTTGATTTTTCACGAAAGCAGACGATCCAGATCGTATTTAACGAAATCAGCGGGATAAAAGTGCCGGAAGAAGCGATTCATATAATCGAGCGCGAGGACGGGACGGCAGCCGAAGGGGTGTATATCCAAAAAGGGAATCTTGTCGTATTCAGAGAATTGCCGAAAAATGAGTGTCTGGCAAAATTCGACGGATATTATCTGTATCTTGAGCCGTCGAAAAGGCCGGAAACCGGCGGAGGGAAACTCCAGCTTTACGAAGATATAATCACCGCGGGTAAAAATTTATACGACGGGAAAGCGATTGATTAAGGGGAGAGTAAAGTGAGCGAAAATTTTGAAAATTATAATTATATAGGAAAAAATCTTGATTTAATCCGGGAAAAAATAAATAAAGCCGTATTAAACAGGGATAATAAATATAAAAACAAATATAACGGCACTGTTGAAAAGGTACGGCTTCTCGCAGTCACAAAAACAGTCGAAGCTGAAAAAATAAATTTCGCGATTTCAAAAGGCGTGAATTTAATCGGCGAAAACAAAGTAAACGAACTGCTTGAAAAATACGACAAATTAAACAAAAACGGGCTTGAGATTCATTTTATAGGCAATCTCCAGACAAACAAAGTCAAATATATAATCGACAAAGTCAGTTTAATCCAGTCAGTAAATTCAGTGCGCCTCGCCGAAGAAATAAATAAAAGGGCCGCGCAGAAAAATATAAAAATGGATATTTTAATCGAATTGAACATCGGAGAAGAAGAATCCAAGACGGGGATTAAATCTGAAGATACTCTGGAATTTTTAAACGCGCTTAAAGATTTTAAAAATTTGAGCGTAAAAGGGCTTATGACTATACCTCCCCCTCTCGAAAAGCTTAAAAATATAGAAAATTCAATAAAAACAGACGAAAAAAGCGAAATAAAAAAATTTTTTGATAAAATGTATCAAATTTTTATTGACATATCGTCAAAAAAATTAGATAATATAATAGATAATATTAATATCTTGAATTTTTCAGTTTTATCTATGGGAATGTCCGAGGATTTTGAAGAGGCAATATCATGCGGGGCAAATATCGTCAGAATCGGCAGGGCGGTTTTCGGGGAAAGGCTTTGATTATATTAAAAATAAAACATAAAATTTGGGAATTACGGTGTATAGATGTATAAATTATAAATTATTATGGAGGAGTTTTGTTAATGAAACTATGGGATAAAATAGTCAAGGGGGTAAACCCTGACGAAGAAGAACCTTTCAACGATGTTTTTGACGACGATGAAATTTACGGCTCAGACGGAGGCTTCGGAAATAATACAGGGGATATCAGCGATTTTATGTCCAACGGGGGATATTCGCCTTACGGGAACACAAATAATCAAAATCAGGGCGGCTATTCTCAGGGTCAGCAGTCTCAGCAGCAATCATACGGGACTCCGGCTCCCGCGTCCGGCGGCGGCAGCCTGACTGTTACAGCAGGCAGCAATATGCAGTTTTCCGCCGAGCTCAAAGTCGTAAAACCCGAAGACTGCAAATCCGAAAAAGAGATAGCAGATCATTTGATTAACAGAAGAACGGTTATTTTAAATCTCGAAGAAACAAACAAAGAGACGGCAAGGCGTTTAATAGACTTTTTGCGCGGGGTAGCCTATGCAATTCAGGGACAGCTCGAAAGGGTTTCAGAGAGGACTTTTGTTATAGCCCCCAACAACATCGTAATATCTCCCGAGCAGATAAAAGCGGAACAGCACAGGGATAATAATACTGACAATTCTATATATTAATAACAGGATCTGTCCGGCATTAAAATTTTATTGTTGCAGAACCGGCATTCTGCCGCCCTGCGGATAAAATTCTATTTTCCGGAATTGATACAGAGGTGATTTGTTACTTGAATAATATCGTGAAAATCATAGCGGAATCGGTTGTCGTTTTACTGACTGCCCTGGAGTTTCTTATGTTCGGCAGGGCTATTATGTCGTGGTTTTCGCCCGATGAAGATAATAAACTCGCGCAATTTTTATATGTGGTGACAGAACCGTTTGTATATCCTGTCCGGCAGTTACTGAATAAATTTGAATTTTTCAGCAATATGCCTATAGATATGTCGTTTATGTTTGTTATGATAATTTTAATTATACTCACTACTGTATTAAGCGGTACTATTTAAAATAAAAAAATAAAGCAACGCAATAAAATATTATTTAAAAGCCGGTGCGCAAATAAAAAATTTAAAAGATTTTTAGAGGTGAAAAAATGATTCCTCCACAGGAACTGAGAAACAAATATTTTACCCGTTCGGGAAAAGGTTATGATATTGCGGAAGTAGACGAATATCTGGATTTTATAATAGAAAAATACTCCGAGATTTTTGCCCAGTGCGACAAGTACGACAAAAAGCTCAGGATTGTATCTTCGCGGATAAGCGAAATCCAGCAGGAAGAAGAAGTTATCCGCAGGCTTTCAATATCAACCCAGAAAAATTGCGACCGTCTCGCCGCCGAAGCCGAAGCCGAAGCAAAAAATATAATACTTAAAGCGAGGGAAACCGCCGAGCATATTCTTGGCGAGGCAAGGGAAAAAGCCCAGACTGCTCTGGCCTTGATAGAGCAAAAGGCAACGATGCAGATTGAATCTACGCAAAAAAAATCCGACGCCCTTCTTTTATCCGCGAGGGCGAGATGCACTAAGCTTTTAGGCGATTTCAAAAAAGAAATAGCCCTTCAGAGGGAAAATATCCTGAATATAAAAAATATATCGGAGGAATTTAATTCCAAACTCCTGTCTATGTATAAAAATCATCTGAATCTTTTAAGCGAAAATACTTATACGCCAAACATAGATTTAGAGAAATTTACAGAGTCTAAGCTTTTTGACAGCGTTATGCAGGAAATCAAAAACGACGCCGTTGAAATCGCGAAAAAAAACACAGGCGTAGAATACGATTTTGAAAAAGAACTGCAAACGTTAAATGAAAGCAAAGAGTCTATTTATAATTTAAAAACGGAATTTGACGAAACCGAAGAAACTGACGGGCAGGAAGAAAGCAATAATAATTTGGGAAATATTGAGACTGAAAGCGAATACGAAGAAACTGCTTATGATAATGATGACGAAGATATTAGAGTATTTTCCAGAACGGGAGCATCCGGGTCAGATTTTAATTCAGATTCGGGAAATCAAAGCCGTGATGCTTACAGTTCCGGAAATTATGTAGAAAACGACGATACCGAAGAAGAACCTTTGGCAACATACGACAGCGATGATTACGGATATGATGACGAAGACGAAAACGCCGATGATGAAAACATTGATGAAAATAATCAAAATTATTCTGATGATAATTATAATAATGCCGGACCTTTCGATGAATCTGATGAATCTGATGAATCAGAAGAGCCGTATGAATCTGACGATACAGATGAAGCAGTTTATGACGGCGACGATGAATATGACGATATAAACGAAGACGCGGATGATGAGGTTCAGTCCAAAGGATTTTTCGGGTTGTTTAATAAAAAGAAAAAGAAGAAACGGTCAGCACGGAAATACGACTCAGACGACAATGACGATAGTGACGATGACGCTATGGATATATTTGAAGATTTGGATGACGAGTGATTTGTGTGAGGGCGGAGTACGAACTAAAAAATAATGTTCGTCATTCGCCCTTATAAAAATAAAATATAAAATAAAATTTTGTCAGGGGGGTGTATATGCATCAGGCTTTTTATAAAATGTTGAAAGGACATAAAATTATATCAATCGAGCCTGTGGCGATTATATAAATTATATAAAATAAATAATTACAGGAATAATCGATAAAATATAATTTAAAATAAATTGGAGTGAAAAAATATATGTCAAAAGACTTTTCAAAAACGCTTAATTTGCCTGCGACGGATTTTGAAATGAGGGCGAATCTTCCCAAAAGAGAAGAAGAAACTTTCGCAAAATGGCTCGCGGACAATCAATATCTTAAATTAATAGAAAAAAATAAAAACAAGCCTCTGTTTGTGTTTCACGACGGTCCCCCGTTTTCTAACGGCGATTTGCACATGGGTCACGCGTTAAATAAAATCTTAAAAGATTTTATCGTCAGATATAAAAACATGAGCGGATTTCTGACGCATTATATTCACGGCTGGGACAATCACGGCCTGCCGATTGAAACGGCAATCATGAAAAAACAAAAGATAAACCGGCGCGACGTCGGAGATTTGGAATACCGGAAAAGATGCGCTGAATTTGCGAAAGGATTCGTGGAATCGCAGAAAAAACAGGCTCAGAGATTCGGCGTTTACGGTGACTGGGACAATTCTTATCTTACTATGCAGCCACGATTTGAAGAAGAACAGATAAAAATATTCGGGCAAATGCTTAAAAGAGGCTGTATATACAAAGGATTAAAACCCGTTTACTGGTGCGCTCACGACGAGACGGCTCTCGCGGAAGCCGAAATTGAATACGCCGACGACGAGTGCGATTCGATATTCGTAAAATTCCCGTTGGTTGACGATAAAGGGCTTATAACGCCTTACACGCGGAACGCCGATGGCGTCGCGCCCTACAACAATGTTTATTTTGTAATCTGGACGACCACACCGTGGACTTTGCCCGGCAACGTCGCTATATGTGTCGGTCCGGAGTTTAGTTATAGCTTGGTTAAGGTCACGACAACCCCCGCCGCTGAAGCGGCACTCCCTTCTGAGAAGGGGGCTGAGGAGTTTTATATAATAGCGTCTGAATTGGTTGAAACTGTTATGAATAAAGCCGGTATAGACAAAGAAAATTATGAAGTGCTGGCGAAAATAAAAGGCTCGGAACTTGAAAGAATGGTGACAAGACACCCGTTTTATGACAGGGATTCTCTTGTTATAGTCGGCGATCATGTGACTCTTGAATCCGGTACGGGCTGCGTCCACACTGCCCCCGGTCACGGAATCGAAGACTTTGCCGTATGCAAAAATTATAAAGAATTGCCGATATATGTTCCGGTTGATTTCAGGGGTTATATGACAAGCGAAGCGGGCAAATACGAGGGACTTAAAACATCGCAGGCAAACGTAGCGATACTCGAAGATTTAAAAGCAAATAATATGCTATTGGCTACGGAAAAAATAACGCATCAGTATCCGCACTGCTGGCGGTGCAAAACCCCGATACTTTTCAGGGCAACAGAGCAGTGGTTCTGCTCTGTTGACGATTTGAAAAAAGAAGCGCTCGAAGCCGTGAAATCAATAAAATGGTATCCTCCGTGGGGCGAGCTGAGAATGGAAAATATGATAAAAGACCGCGCGGACTGGTGTATATCGCGTCAAAGAATATGGGGCTTGCCGATACCCGTATTCTACTGCAAAGAATGCAATCATTATGAAGCAAACGAAAAATATATAAATAAAGTCGCTGAGCTTTTTGGCAGAGAGGGAAGCAACGCATGGTATATTTATACGCCCGAAGAAATAACCGGGGAAAAGATGATATGCCCGAAGTGCGGCTGTGAGGATTGGGAAAAAGAGACCGCAACAATGGACGGCTGGTTTGATTCCGGCACGTCTTACGCGTATGTTTTGAAAGACAATCCCAATCAGGGATTCCCGTCCGAAATATACTTTGAGGGCAACGACCAGTTCAGAGGCTGGTTCCAGTCGTCGCTGCTCACCTCGATTGCGGCAAGAGGTGTCGCTCCTTATAAAATGGTCATAACCAACGGCTGGGTCGTTGACGGCGAGGGCAAAACGATGTCAAAATCTCTCGGCAACGGAATTGACCCGATTGATGTTATAAACGAATATGGCTCGGACGTTTTAAGATTGTGGGTTTCGTCTGTCGATTACACGGCTGACGTAAGGGTATCGAAAGACATGATGAAGCAGTTATCCGAAATATACAGGAAGATAAGAAACACGGCGAGGATATTGCTTGCCAATCTCGGTAAATCCGGGGAAGATTTTGACCCTCAAACTGATATGATAGAATATGCCGGGCTTGAAGAAATAGATAAATGGGCGTTGGGAAGATTAAACGCGCTTGTCGGCCGCGTAACAGAAGCGTATGAAAAATATCAGTATCATTTTGTTTATCACGACCTGCACAATTTCTGCACGAATGATATGTCAAAGTTATATATAGACATAACCAAAGACAGATTATATGTGGAGAAAAAAGACTCTAAAACCAGAAGAAGCGCGCAGACGGTCATGTATAAAGTTTTGCATGTTCTGACAAGATTAATCGCGCCGGTATTAAATTTCACAAGCGACGAGATATGGCAGCACATGGCTTTGCTTGAATCTGACGACAGGACAAACGTGAATTTCAACGATATGCCGAAATATGACAAGTCGCTTGAAAACAAAGAAATCGCGGACAAATGGGATAAGTTATTTGAAATCAGGGACGATATAATGAAAGCCCTTGAATCCGCGAGAAACGAGAAGTTAATAGGCAAATCTCTCGACGCGAAAGTTATAATAAACGGCTCGGGCGAAGATTTTGAGTTTTTAAAATCTATGCAAAATGAATTAAACGCAGTATTTATAGTTTCGCAGGTTGAATTAATCTCAGGCCCGCAGGACGGACTGGATATATCAGTAAGTCAGGCGGACGGCGAAAAATGCGAGAGGTGCTGGACGTATTCTAAAGATTGCGGGCACGATGAAGAGTCGGCAATATGCCCGAGGTGCGCGGAGATATTGAAGAGTTTGTGAGATAACTAAAAAAAATGTAGGGGCGGCCGTCCCCGGTCGCCACTACACAAATATATTGAATTGGTGGAGATAAAAAATTGATTATACCGTTTATAATAGCTGCGTTGGTCATAATTTTAGACCAGATTTCCAAATATATCGTAAAAACAAATATGGATTTATACCAGTCTTTTAATTTTATAAAACATATTATAGATATTCACTACATAGAAAACGAAGGCGCGTCTCTGGGTATGTTAAAAAATCACAGATGGGTTTTTATGAGTTTATCAAGCATTGCGCTTATTTTAATGGGCGTTGCGATTTTTTATCTTGGGAAAAAAAACCTGAAAAAATATAATCTGTGGATTAATATCGCGCTTGCTTTTATGTTCGGCGGCGGCGTCGGGAATATGATTGACAGATTCACAAACGAAAGCGTAGTTAAAACAGGGTCAAAAGTCGTAGTGGATTTTCTTGAATTTGCGTTTATTGATTTTGCCACTTTTAATATAGCGGATTCTTTTATTTGCATAGGCTCGGTTTTATTTTGTATTTGCATGTTTGCGGGGAAATATAAATTAAAAGATACGATTGAAAATAGTGATTTACAACCCCCGCCGCCTGAGGACGGCACCCCCTTCACGGAAGGGGGCAAAGAATAAAATTTATGATACGCAATATTGTCGCAAATCAAGAAGATATTGATAAACGCATAGATTTATATCTTTCCGAAAAATTTGATTTAACCCGTTCCGCCGTTCAGAAAATAATTGAAAACGGCGGAATTACTGTAAACGGCATAAAAAAAGAGAAAAATTATAAAATAAAAAACGGCGATGTTATAGAAATTTTTATTGACGGCCCAAAAGAAATAGATATTGCCGCGCAGGACTTGAATTTAGAAGTTTTATATGAAGACGAATATTTAATCGTGATAAACAAGCGTCAGGGCATGACCGTTCACCCGTCGCAGAATAATTACGAAGATACGCTCGTAAACGCTCTGTTATATCACTGCAAAGGCTCGCTTTCAGGGATAAACGGGGAAATCAGGCCGGGAATCGTGCACAGATTAGACAAAGACACGTCGGGAGTTATGATTGCGGCGAAAAGCGACAAAGCGCACTTAAGTCTTGCCGCGCAGATAAAATCGCATAATTTCACGCGTATATATAACGCCATAATTTTCGGCAATATCAAAGACGACGCAGGAACTATAAATCTGCCTCTGGGGAGAAGCAAAAAAGATTTCAGGAAAGTCGCGGTTTATAAATCTGCCTCGCCCGAAAATAAAATAAGAGAAGCTGTCACGCACTACGAAGTTATCGGCAGATATAATTATAAAAATAATAATTATACGCATATAAAGCTTAAACTTGAAACAGGGAGAACGCATCAGATAAGAGTGCACATGTCGCATTTGGGACACCCTGTAATCGGCGATGAAGTTTACGGCAACAAAAATATAAATAAAAATTTCGCGTTTTTAAACGGCCAGTGCCTGCATTCGAAATCAATAGAATTTGTTCATCCGGTTACGGGAGAAAACATTTTTATAGAGTCTGATTTGCCTGAATATTTTGAGAAAGCGTTGGCGTTAATCCAGAATTAATTAATCATGTTAATGATAGAATGAATACAGAAAGAGTAAAATAATTATGAAAAAAGCATATTTAATAGGCATTGCCGGCGGCAGCGCGAGCGGAAAATCTACGTTTACAGATTTGCTTGAAAAAAATCTTGACACGCTTAAAGTCAAAATTATACACATGGACAGTTATTTTAAGTCTGACAAATCCCGTCCGCATTCAAAAGCCCCGATAACAAAAAAAATATATATTGATGACAATCACCCAGACAGTTTTGATTTACTGCAATTAAAAAAAGATTTGATTGCCGAAATAAATAAAAACATTTATGACGTTATTATTGCCGAAGGTTTGCTTACTCTCTTTGACTATAATATATGCGATATGATGGATTTGAAACTGTTCGTGGAATGCCGTGCAGACGAACGGATTGTAAGAAGGCTCAAAAGAAATATGGAATGGGGTCTTACGTTTGACGAGATTGCCGATGTTTATTTGGATATGGTCAGATACAGGCACGACGAATACGTTGAAACATCAAAATGGAAAGCGGATTTTATATTAAACGGCTCAGCCCCGTCTGAAACGGCATTGAAAATTATATGCGAATTTATTAAAAACAAAATAAAATGAGATGAAATAAAAAGAACATAAGGATTTATAATCATGGGGAAATTCACAGGTATTTTAATAGTTTCGGATTTCGACGGGACTTTCTACAGCCCGGTCAAAGAGAGTTACGATAAAAATATCAATCAAATCGAAAGATTTAAGAATCATGGCGGGATATTTACGTTTGCCACAGGCAGGGATTGCCATACTCTTTTGTCAATCGAGCCAAACGCCGCAAGCATAATCAACGCGCCGGCTATACTTGCAAACGGGGCTATATTATGCGACATGAATAATTTAGAGTATATTTTCAAAATCACTTTGAATATGCGTTTATTTTCTGAATTATTAGAGATAATATGTGAAAAATATCCGGAAATAGGCGTGAGATTCAGCGTCGATGCCGGAATGGTCGTCCCCATTTTAAACGATATATTAAAAAACGATTTGGATATATGGTCTATGGATAACGTGTTTCTGCGTGAAATGCCGGTTGACAAATTAATTAATTCCGGAGAGAACGTTTATAAATGCGTGATGATACACGAGCCCGAAATACTTGACTGCGTGCGTAAACTTGCCGAAGATTTTAATAGAGCCAATAACTGCGAGTTTTGTTTTACGAAAACTTACGCCCGCGGACTTGAAACCGTCAATATAAATGCGTCAAAAGGCGCGGCGGCTCTAAGATTAAAAGAATATCTGGCTAATAAAAACAATCAGGGATATAAACTTTTTGCGATTGGCGATTACGACAATGATTTAACTATGATAAAACTTGCCGATTACGGCGCGGCTCCGGAAAACGCGCTTGAATATGTGAAACAAGCCGCGAAAATCCGCACCGCCAGTTGCAGCGACGGCGCGGTCGCGGATTTGATTCAGATTATTGAGCGAGAATATATTTAATACACAAGTTGATAACAGACCACCCCGTCAATGCTGCGCATTGCCACCCCTCCACGGAGGGGAATTTTATATAACTTTCGAGTGCTTTTTTTATTCCCCTCTTTGGATGGATGCCGACAAAGCCGGCAGTGTGGTTTTTTATTATTTGCTTATGACGGGTATCCATATTTCCCAGATATAATCTTTTGAGCTTGCATCGCCACCGGGGTATACGTCAAGATTCGGCACTGATTCGTTGCGTTTATACTGGCTTGCGGGAAACCATTCGGTCAGTATTCTTGTATACGCTTCGTCATGCTGATGTTTCCCTACCGACGAATGAATGGAAAACACCGCCCATGTCGCGACTGGCACAGTTTTAATAGCAATTTCTATACCGCCGGGTTTCTTTCCTTTATACTCCGCGCCTATTATCGTTTTTGTTTTACCGTCAACTGATTGAAAATCAATCGCCACAACTTGCCAAAAAGGGGCGGTGTAATAGTTAGGCGTCTGGCTGTTCCAGAAAGGCGAACCGTAATCTTTTGAAAAATACGATTCGATTTTGTAAAATTCGTTAACTAACGCGGGCAGAATATATTCTGACGCCATTTCTTCGTCTGTAATATACCCCGACAAGCCCATGATTTGAAAACTTTCTTTTTTTTCGATTCTAAAATTCATTTCCTTCACTCCTTTTATAGTGAGTACGAAGTTGATTGCCGGATAAGTCTTCAAAAGCACGCTTGTTTTTTTCGCGGATATTGGCGTTACGCCGTGCAAATCTTTGAACGCTCTCGTAAACGCGGTCGGCGATTCATAACAGTATTTCAAAGCAATTTCTATGATTTTTTCCCTGCTGTTCTGAATGTCGAAAACGGCTTGCGATAATCTTCTCCGGCGGATATACTCTGAAACAGACATTCCTGCCATGAACGAAAATATACGCGAAAACTCATAGACAGAACAGCTTACGATTTTTGACAACGCTTCATATTTTATCGGCTGCGTCAGATTTTCCTCGATATATTCGATAACATTGTTCATACCTTTGAGCCAATCCATGCAATCCCTCCTCTCGGCTATAATTATAAGTCAACGAATTATATTTTTCTTTACATCTCTTGCTAATTTCGGATAAGTTAAATTTAATACACAAGTTTGTTTTCGTTGCCATTAAACAGCCGCGTTATATTCTCCCTGTGAAGACACACAATCAACAGCGCGATAAATATTGCGATAAAATTATGTAATCCAAGCCCCGTCATTTTATATAAAATCAACGGGTAAATCAAGACTGCAATAACAGAACCAAGCGATATATATTTAGTTCCCGCGACAATAATTAGAAAAACCGCAAAGCATATCAGTCCCACAAGCGGCGATGTGCATAAAACCATAAAAAATAATGCCGCAACGCTTTTGCCGCCCTTGAATTTATAATAAACCGGGAAAGCATGTCCGATTACACTCGCCATTCCACCAATATAAGCCCCGTTATGTCCGATTAAAAATACGCCAATTAAAACAGCCGCCGCCGCTTTTAATCCGTCGCCGAAAAAAGTTATTATCGCCGGAATTTTGCCGTAAATTCGCAGCATGTTTGTCGCGCCTGAACCTTTGCTGCCGTATTTTCTTATATCGTCATGATAAAATACTTTTGATATAATCACGCCAAAATTCAAGCTGCCGAGTAAATAGCCTATTATAAAAATCAATAAAATTTTTAGTATTAACATGATTTTTTCTCCTCTTGGTTAAATTAATAGAACGAAACCCCACCACCGCCTTCGGCGGTCCCCCTCCCCTTTCAGGGGAGGCAAAGAATTTATTTGCTCCAAGCCTCCCCTACGAGTGAAGGGAGATGTCACGAACGTGTAACGAATGTGAACGTAGTTCACATGCAGTTCACGCCAATCAATACGACGGAGGGGTTTTATGAATTTTAATTAAATTTATCCATCGCTCTTTTGATAGATATAATAATAGCATTTGCAATCATCGCAATGCCTGCGCCCAAAACTATGCCGCAGCCTATCCCGATAAGCATGTCAATCCAGCCGCCGTTTAAAAATTCAATCCTTCCCCCGCCCGCGGCATATCCAATCAATCCTCCGGTTACTAAACCAACCGTTGTAAATCCCCCGTAAATCAAGCCTTCGGATTCATAAGCCGCAGGGCTTTTATTTTTATAATATTCTTCGATTTTCGCTTTCAAATCGTTGTTGTCTTTAGATTCGCTGAAAGCGGCTGTTTCAATTTTCGCTTTTTCAAACGCTTCTTTTTCAGACATGCCCTGAGAAATCAAATCATTTATGTAGTCGCTCATGTATATTATCATATCATCCCTGACTTCGTCGCCTTTTAAATAATTCTGTTTTTGTTCCTCTGCGAACTTATTTATTTTATTTTTTGTTTCATTACTTAAACTCATGTTACAAAACCCCGTTAATTAAATTAATATTAATAATTATGCGTTAAACCTGTTATTTATTTTGCGTATCGCAAATAATTTATACGGCTGCTCAAAAAATCCCATCGTTTCCAAAATGCCGCAAGTTCTTCTTTTCCGCGTTCATTCAGCGTATAAAATTTTCTCGGCGGGCCGATTTCTGACGGTTTTCTGACGATATTCACAAGCTTATTTTTTTCTAATCTCATAAGCAAAGCATAAACCGTACCCTCCGCCGTATCGTTGAAATTCATACTTGTAAGATATTTTACTATTTCATAGCCGTAAATTTCTCCTTTGCTGATTATCTCAAGAACAATCCCCTCTAATATTCCTTTGAGCATTTCACTCAGGTTTTCCAATATTAATCTGCCCCCTCTACTCTATATTGCTAAGTACAGCTATATAGTAACACATAGTAGTTGATTTGTCAAGTGTTTTTTCAGAAAAAATTAAAAAAAATCTAACCAGCTATAATTTTTATTATAGCCCGGCCAGATTTTGGTGCTGATTTTGTTTTGTTTAATAAAAAGAGGTATTTTTATATTATAGTTGTTAAGCAAGTTAAAAACCACCCCGTCAAGCTGACGCTTGCCACCCCTCCACGGAGGGGAATCAGACAAAACGCCGGATTTGCGCGCAATTCCCCTCCGTGGAGGGGTACCCGCAGGGCGGGGTGGTTTTTAAGTAGAATTACTATAATTCAAATTAATTATAAATAATATTCCTGTCCTGCAAATCTTTTTTTATCATGAGCGAGGCTCTGTCAGAATCCTCAAAATCGGAGATTATAATATCGGCTTTTATATCTGTATCAATATTTTTTCCTATCCAGTATGTTATTATGTCTCCTTCGGATTCCCTTGTTAAAACTGTTTTGATCAAATCCATGTCGTCCTGCGTCAGCATTGTCGCCGTAACGATTAATATCGCGCCTGTTTCAAGTAAAATATTAGCGACTTCGGATAAGCGTCTTATATGCTCTTCCCTGTTTTCACGCTGGGCGTTTGAATATATATTTTTTATGTCAGAGTCCACGCCGTATAATACATTCCCGATGCCTAAATAATAAGCAATCCTGCCTTCGTTAAATAAATCCTGTTCAAGCGTTTTCGCTATAATTTTTTTGTCAGCGTCCTGATTTCCAGTGATTATCAGCATACACGCCTTCTGGCAGAATCTTTCCGCCCGCATTGCCGGGGTTATATTTCCCCTCTCCCATTTAAAATTGCGCAATAAAACTTTTTCTCTTATCTCAGAGTATTCGTCGCCGATATTTTCCGTTATAATCCCGCCGCCCGATATTTCATATCTGTCAACTATAACAAAACGGCTTGTGAGCGGCATAATATCAGCCGTGTCAAACGCTATGGGGCGTTCTGTTTCAAGTATGCACTCCGCGACTTCGTGGCGGTTTATTGCCCCCTTTTGAAATGGGGTGTCGGCAACGCCGACGGGGATTTGCGGCGCGCCGGGGGCGTCGCGCCCTACAAATAAATTCCTACCATTGGTTTGTATTTCATCAAGCGACGACGCGTTTATCACTTTTATTATCTTTTTTAATTTTACGTCAACTTTTGACGAGCCTATTTTTAAAGAATATATTTTATTCAAATCCATAGGCTCTTTTCCGAGCCAGAACAGGCTCGCTTTAAAAGTCGTTGAAACAAACGGCTTTATTTTTTCTGTTTCAACTGATTTTACGCATAATTCCCCGCGTTTTATATATATCTGCTCAGTTACTGTAAATCCCGACGCATAGCCTGAACTTATATAATTTTTCGGAGCGGCGTTAAATTCTTCGATTGATTTTACCGTTGTTTTTTTCCCGGACGGATAAAATATAATCTCGTCATTCACGCGTAAAATCCCGGAATCCACAGTTCCGGCAATAATTCTCCTGTCATCGTTTGCCGCCGTGAATTTATACACATCCTGCACAGACATTCTAAACGGCAAATCGTCAGGCTGTTTTGCGTCGTTGAAATTATCAAGGGTTTCTAAAACAGTCATTCCGTCAAACCACGTCATATTTTTTGATTTAGACGCGATATTATCTCCCCGCATTGCGCTTACGGGAATAAACGCCATGGGATTTATATTTATTTTACGCAAAAATTGAGAATATTCATTTACTATATTATTATAGATTTTTTTATTATAATTTATCAAATCCATTTTATTCACAAGCACGGCAATCTGCGATATACCAAGCATAGAAAGCATATATCCGTGCCGGCGTGAATTTTCCTGTATTCCCTCGTTTGCGTCAATTACTAATAAAGCGGCTTCGGCTCTCGAAGCTCCCGTAATCATATTTTTCAGAAACTCTATATGCCCCGGCGCGTCGATTATAATATATCTGCGTTTCTCTGTTTTAAAAAAAGACCGGGCAGTATCAATCGTTATCCCCTGCGAGCGTTCGTCTTTTAACGCATCGAGTAAAAACGCGTACTCAAACGGCTTTGAGTTTCTCCTGCACATCTCTTTGATTTGTTCGAGTTTACCCAGCGGCAGCGAATCCGTATCTGCAAGCAGCCTGCCGATCACCGTGCTTTTACCGTGATCAACGTGCCCGACTATAACTATATTTAAATCGTTTTGTTCTGAGTTGTTCATGTTATTTTTAAATCCTTTTCAATAATCTTAATAAGTATTTTACCCCAAGTCATATAATATTTCCAAATCCTTTTCATAATCTAATTGAACAAGATAACCGCAAAATTTATATTCATCAAGGTTTTTATGCCAACCATCGGCTTTGCCATCAAGGTTCACAAGTTTATCAGAAATTGGTGTATATATTTTTTTCTTGCCATCATATTCAAGTCTAAAAGAAGTATAAACAATTTGAATATTCGAGACAATCCCGCTTATTTCGTACAATTTTGCGCTTGTTCTGTGACGGTCATAATAATAATCACTCTTTATTTCGTTGATTTTACTAAAATTATCTTTGCATTTAGCAATCTCCCACTTTACGCAATCGCCATTTTTGAAAGGGGTTCCACAGCATTGCATTTCCCAATTCTCTACCCAAACCATAATTTTGCCCATATCACATATACCCGTCTTTTCTTAATTCTTCCAAACCTCCGCCGTCTTCTTTGTCCTGTTCACGTCCCGACCGCTCCGCTATATTCGCGAACTTGCCGCTCTTTAATTCTTCGATTATATCGTCAAAATTTTTCGCCGTGGATTCAACAGGCGACGTGCATGGATAGCATCCTAATGACCTGTAACGGCTGCCTGTGCCATCATCGAAATATAATGGGACAACGGGTACATCCTCACGGCGTATATATTCCCATATATCAAGCTCGGTCCAGTCAAGTAACGGGTGTATTCGCAAATGCGTGCCGGGCGCGAAATCAGTTTTGTACTGCCCCCAGAATTCCGGCGGCTGGTCGCCAACGTCCCAGTCGTTGTTTTTATCTCGCGGGGAAAAATAACGCTCTTTTGACCTGCTCCCCTCCTCGTCTGCCCTTACGCCGACTATAACTCCAGTGTATGCTTCTTTATCCTTTGAAACTTCGTATTTTCCAGTATCGTGATTCATTCTGTAACGCGTCCATTCGCCGCTCAGAGTATTTCTTAAAGCTTCTGTTTTAAGTAAACGGCAGCATTCTATTCTATTGACGTTTTTATCAGGGAAAGTCTGTTTATTCTTTAACGCTTCCGCGTTTTCGCCGTAAATCAAATCAAGTTTATATTCCCTCGCAAGATTATCGCGATAAGTTATCATTTCGGGGATTTTATAGTGCGTGTCGATATGCACTAACGGAAACGGAACGTGTCCAAAGAACGCTTTTCGAGCAAGACACAGCAAAACCGTGCTGTCTTTGCCGATTGACCACAGCATACATAAATTTTTAAATTGATTATAGCTTTCGCGTATTATGTGAATACTTTTGCTTTCAAGTTTATCCAAATGATTCATGTGTTTTATATTCTCCTTTTCGACGGGACGCCGAGGGCGTCGTCCCCTACATATATATACGATTAATCCAATTTATTTTCTATTCTGTTTAAAATAATAAATCCTTTTTCGTTCAGGCTGTTTTCACGATTATACGTCATCTCAGTCCAGTCGCCCTGAACAAATATCCCGCCCGCTTCTTCGATTATGCATTGCATAGCGCACGTGTCCCATTCCATCGTATAGCCGAATCTGTAGTAAATATCAGCGAGTCCTTCGGCAATCATGCAACCCTTGAGAGAACTCCCCCTGTCCGTAATAATTTTTATCTTATTCTTATTTTTTTCTAATAAAGCTTCGGTTCTTTCATCGCTGTGGGAACGGCTTTTCATCACGATTAAATCCTGCGTTCTTTCACTGACTTTTATTTTTGTGTTCCCGTCAAATAATTTTAATATATTTTTGTTTAAATCCAAAGCATAAGCTCCGCGATTTCTTACCGCGTACCAGAATTTATTCAGGCACGGCGCGTATATAATTCCCATAACTGATTTATTATTGTAAGATAATCCGATATTTACTGTAAATTCACCGTTTTTTTTGATAAATTCTTTTGTGCCGTCCAACGGGTCAACGATAAAACAAAATTTATTGCTTAATCTTTTTTTATCGTCAACGGATTCTTCGGCTAAAATATCAATATACGGCGAATATTTTTTTAACTGCCCGCAAATCAAACCGTTTGATTTTTTATCGGCCTCGGTCAGCGGCGATTTATCGTCTTTGTATTTGACATCAAAATCTTTTTTATACACGTCGAGTATTATTTTCCCTGCGTCGTATGCCGCGTAAATTGCAATTTCGAGAATTTTCGGCAATAAATAATCGATTTGCTTTTCTAAAATATACTGCACTATAATTTTTACGGATTCTTCGACCGAAAGTTTTTCCGTATCTATAATAATATCGGGATTTTCAGGCGCTTCATAAATCGTGTCTGCTCCGATTATTTCTTTTTTATATAACTCTTTCGGGTCGCGTGATTTGCATGTCTCAACGCTTGCTTTTATATATATTTCGCAAAAGAGCGAAACGTCCGCCGGCGCGCCGAGGTCGTCGCGCCCCACGATTTTTTCCCTCGCTTCACATCTCATTTTTTCATACGGCGAAATCGCGCTGACAAGAGTTATAATCTGAGCGTTGCAAAAAAGATTCGCAATTTCGTAAATTCTCCTGATATTTTCGTCCCGGTCGTCTTTTGAGAATCCGAGATTTGAATTTATTCCGTGACGCAAATTATCGCCGTCGAGAATATACGCGACAAAGCCAAGTCTTGTCAGTTCAGCCTCGACTTCAACGGCAATAGTTGACTTGCCTGCCCCGGATAATCCCGTAAACCATAAAACAAGTCCGCGCTGATTTAATTTATTTATTCTTGTTATCTCGTCTACTTTATTATTGTGCCAGACAATATTATTCATAAAATAATCTCCGTAAATTTATTTTATTATATAATATATATAATATCATAAAAAATTAAAAAATTGTTGACAATTTTTATAATTTAATATATAATAAATTACAATAATTTATTTTTTGTTTTTCAGGGGGTAAAAATTCATGAAAAAAATCAGTTTGCTAATTATTTTCGCATTAATTATTTCAAGTTTGTCTATGTTCAATATCTCCGCTGTCGCGCCTGAATGGACTTATCAATGCGCCAAATCAGTTTATGATGTGAATATCAACGGTAAAATTGACGGAAACGAATGGGACGACGCAATCGAGCTTATCGTAAACAACGACAGTGAAATATTCAAGAAATACGGATATTGGCAGGGTGGAGACGACCATCCGATTCCCTCTTCTGATTTATCCGTAACTTACAAAGTAAAATGGGACGATGATTATTTATACATTCTTGAGGTGCGTTACGACAAAAACTTCTCGTTCAATCCCGACGACGGCGACTGGCCGTGGGAAGCTTCGGGTACCCTGTTCTTTCTTTACTATGATAAAGACGGCGAAGCCTTGACTGAAGATTCGGTGACATGGGACTACTGCTATGAAATATTCTGGGTCATGAATCCGGACGGCGGCAGCCCTAAACTCACAGGACGCGGGGCGGGCAAATCCCAGTTTGAAGCAGGCGACCCCGAAATGGACGGTTGGGTTACGGCTCAAAGCGTAAACGGCGACACATACACGTTTGAAGCCGCAATACCGTGGGCAACCATGCAAAAAACATCAGAATTCCCCGCGCCGGCCGAAGGCTTAAAATTGCGCTTCACGCCAATCGTTTCGGCGTATCTCCAAAAAGTCACGGCGTCGGCATACGACGAAACATGGAATCAGCTCGATTTTTATGTTGATACCAGCGCGGCTGACAATCCGGCAGGTTACGGCGGCATGGAACTGGTCGCGGCTATAGTCGCTCCTCAGGCTGAAGCCGAAGCAGCAGACGACGAACCCGTAGCGCAGGATGTACCTGACGTTTCTGTTCCTGTCACCCCAATTTCTCCTACAACCGGAGACGCCGGAATTATACTCTTTGTTCTTTTGTTTGCAATTTTCGGAAGTTCTTTAATTGGTTTCCGCAAAAGCACGGTACAAAAATAACAAAAATAACAAAAAAACATAAAATTAAATATTAAAAAATTGATTTAAAGGGAGAACAAATATTGTTCTCCCTTTAAAATTTATTAAAAATTTTTAAATAATATATAGATTTTAACATATATAAATGTTATAATAAAGCAAAAATTATATTTTTTGGAGGATTTTTTATGCTCAAACAATCGTTAAACGGCGTGTGGGAACTTCGCGGAGGTTCGGGAGACAGGGGCGGAATCGGACGCTTCCCGCATTTTGAAAATCCCGAAAGATTCATGAAAGCCGGCGTTCCCGGTTCAGTTCACGAAACTTTAATCAAAGAAAAAATCATAAAAGAACCCACTCTCGGCAAAAATGTCCTCGAATCCCGCTGGATCGAGGAATGGGTCTGGGGATACAGAAGGACTTTTGATTTAAACAAAAGCGATATAAAAGACAAAAAAGTAAGAATCGTTTTTGAATGTCTTGATTTAACTTCGGTTATCTATATCAACGGCAAAGAAGCCGGACGGCATAATAATTATTATTATCCGTGCAGGCTTGATATAACAAATTTAGTCAGCCCCGGCGAAAATAATATTTTTGTCCGGATCGAAAGCGGCCTGATATGGGCTGCCGACAAGCCCGCACTGCCGTATTACGGCGCAATTTCAAACGACGCGGCGAAACTCAGCAAAAGAATGTGGCTGAGAAAACCGCAATGCTCGTTTGAGTGGGACTGGTCGCCAAGATTGATAAACGTAGGAATACCCGGCGACGTTTATCTTGAATTCGGCGATGTTTTTGTTGACGAAACTGCGGTTTTGTCGAATGTTTCCGACGATTATTCAAACGCTGAAATTGAAGTCAGGGTATTTACGGAAAATCTCTGCGGTGAGGCGAAAAATTATACATGCAGAGTTACACAACCCCCGCCGTCTGCGGACGGCACCCCCTTCACAGAAGGGGGCAATGAAGAAACATCGGAAAGCCTCGAAAGCCCCCTTCTCAGAAGGGGGTGTCACGAAGTGACGGGGGTTGTTACGCCCGGCAAATCGCATTTATCATGCAAATTTAACATAAACAACCCAAAACTCTGGAATCCCATAGGTTTCGGCGAGCAGTTCAGATACAATATAAAAGTAGAATTATTAGACGAAAACAATAATTTGATTTACGAAGAGATTATAAAACATGGGGTCAGAAAAGCCATAATCGACCAGTCAAAACATCCGACCAAAGGCACATATTTTATCTTGACAGTCAACGGCAATAAAATATTCGCAAAAGGCGGCAATTTTGTCCCCGCCGATATAGTTTATTCCAGAATAACGCGTAAAGACTACGAAATATTGATTGACAGGGCAATCGAGGCAAACTGCAACGCCATGAGAGTATGGGGCGGCGGAATGTACGAAAGCGATGATTTTTATGATTTATGCGACGAAAAAGGCTTGATCGTATGGCAGGATTTTATCGGCGCATGTTCGAGCTACCCGTCAAACAACAATGAATTTTTCGAGAATTACAGGCAGGAAATAATTTATCAGATACGCAGAATGTCGCGTTATGCTTCGCCTGTCATATACAGCGGCAACAACGAAATCGAATGGCAGGTCTGGAATCCTATGTCGGGCGACAGGTTCCCGGACGCCAATTTATATCACTGGATTTTGCCCAGAACGTTAAAAGAAGAAGACCCGTATAAATATTATCAGCCGTCAAGCCCGTGGTCGCCTGATTTTGAATATCCGAACGCCGATCATACCGGAGACCAGCACCCGTGGCATATAGGTTTTAACAATTTTAATTTTTTTGAATACAGGGACTGCGAATGCCGTTTCCCGAACGAAGGCGGACTTAGAGGTCCTAACAGCCTGCCGGCTATGAAAGCGTGTTTTGAAAACGGCGAAGATTATATGCACTCGTTCTCGTGGCAGGTTCACGAAAATTCTATTGACGACTGGGGAAACACTTCGGCTGATATTATGTTCAAAGACTGGCTTAATATCGACCCTATGAGTATATCAGTCGAAAAATACGTATATCTGGGAGGTTTTGTTCAGGGGGACGGACTTAGCGAATATATATTAAATTTCAGGCGCAGGAAATTTGACACAGCTTCGGCTATATTCTGGATGTATAACGACTGCTGGCCTACGACGAGAAGCTGGACGATAATAGATTATTACAGGAACAGAACCCCGGCTTTTTATCCGGTAAAACGCGCTTTTAATCCACTCGCTGTGGATATAGTCTGCGAAAATAATAAACTCTCGGTTTACGGAATATCTGATTTAAAAAGCGATGCTAAAGTCAATATCGAATATGGCATATTCACGCCGGACGGAAAGTATTTAGAGAAAAAATCCAAAGAAATTATAATAAAAACAAACGCTTCTGATATTATTGCCGAAATAGATTTTGATTTATGGCAAAAAACAGGCAGTACAAAATGCCTGCCTTATGCGATATTATATGTTGACGGCAAAATAGTTTCGTCAAGAAGATTTATAAACACAATATATTATGATCTGGAACTTGTTAAAAATCCGGTAATATCAAAAAGAACCGATGAAAAATCCGGGAAAGTTTATTTAAAGAGCGACGTGTTTATACTCGGCGCAAGCATTGATTTGGACGGCAAACAGGTATCTGATAATTTCTTTGATTTATTCCCCGGAGTCGAAAAAGAATTTGATATAAGCGAAATTGACGGAATTAAAATAAATACGGTGAATATTAATCTATAATAAATTAATTTTACATGAATTTTATATTAGAAATTTTAAGAAAGGAAGCTAATATTTATGAAAATAACAAAAAGTATTTTATTATTCTTATTGATAATTTCTATGATTCTGCCGGTTATGACGGCATGCAGTCCGTCGCCTGATTCTCCCGGTAATACCCCGTCGGATAATCCCGGCAATACGGCGGCAAATCCCGACGAGAATAATCCCGACGGCACCGAAGAACCCCAGCCCGCGACGAAAGCCCCGCTTGATTTGCCTGACAATACATATAACGGCTATGATTTCAGGATTATGAACGTCCAGCAGTCTGCGATGACGTGGGTATATACTACTATAACAGCAGAAGAAGATACCGGAGTTGAAGTCAACGACGCGGTATATATACGCAACCGCACAGTAGAGGGGAGATTTGACATTAACATAAAAGAAATCGTTGAAAATTCCGTCTCAACAGTGCAGTCAAAAGCCACCAAAAGCATTACGGCAGGTTCAGACGACTATGATTTGTTTATGCTTCCCGGAGCGGAAGCCACGGCTCTGGCAAAAAAACATCTCTTAACTGATTACAACGAAATCCCGTATGTTGACTTAAACAAGCCTTACTGGGACAAAGACGTAAGGCGCGATTTATCCGTAGGCGGACGCGTTTATTTAATGGCGGGCGATTTTTCTATGATGCACTACGGTTTGACTGTGGCTATGTTTTTCAATAAAAAGCTGATTAACCAGTTAGGCCTTGAAATGCCGTATAATATAATAAACGAAGGCAAATGGACTTATGATAAATTTTTTGAGATGGCTTCGGTCGCTTCGGCTGATTTAAACGGCGACGGCAAATATGACAAAGAGGACCGTTACGGGTATCTGGCTATAACCCATATATGGTCTCCGGCTTTTTTAGGAGCGGCGGGACAGCAGACTGTTTTAAAAGACGAAAACGATTTGCATTATTTTGCCATGGACAACGAAAAATTTATTAACGTATATCAGAAAATGACGGCGATGATGCATAAAGACAATATGATGTTTGACGCGGACGACGCGGGAAACCACCGTTTGCAGGACGTAATGTTTCCGGGAGATCAGGCTTTGTTCTGGAGCGAATGCGTCCATTGGGCGACTATCCTGAGAAACATGGACTCTGATTTCGGGATTATAGTTCACCCCAAATTTGACGAAGAACAAAACGGCTATCATACTTTTGCAGGTTCTCCTATTGCTATGTGCGTCCCTACGACTACCATAGATTTTGACCGGACGGGAATGGTTCTCGAAGCATTATGCTATGAAAGCACCGACACTGTAATCAAGGCATATTACGACGTGTTGTTAAAGACAAAAATATCGCGCGACGACGAGAGCGAGGGAATGCTGGATATTATGTTCAAGAACCGTATTTACAGCATAGCCGACGTTTATTATCAGGGCGAAATACACGGCCCTATGAACAGCAAATCTCTGAGCAAACAGGCAAACGCCGACATAGTGGGCTGGATCGAGAAAAACCGCGGCAGGGTCGAGACTGCTATCGAAAAAACAAACGACGCGCTGAGCGAATAATATAAAAAAATAAAAATAATTTTAAGGGCGGGAAAATTTCCCGCCCTTTGATTTTATAGTAAAACAAGTATAGAAAACCCCACCACCGCCGCGGCGGTTCCCCTCCCCTATTAGGGGAGACAAGGTAAATTGCGCCCAAAACCTCTCTTGAAATAGGAGGTGTCACGAACGTGTAACGAATGTGAACGTAGTTCACATGCAGTTCACGCCAATCAATACGACGGAGGGGGTTATGTTCTTTCACTATATTTATAGTAATTCTACTTGAAAACCACCCCGCCCTACGGGCACCCCTCCACGGAGGGGAATTAGTCAAAACGCCGAATTTTCGCGCAATTCCCCTCCGTGGAGGGGTGGCAAGCGTCAGCTTGACGGGGTGGTTTTAAACTTGCTTTATTTTACTTTTTATTTAATTCTTTCCGCGCCGATAAATTTATAACATATTATTTTATCTTTATATAAAACCTGCTCAAACTCATAATTAAACGTGCGCAATTCTATACCTCTGTCGCTTTCGTCGTCTGTCGGGCTGTCATAAAATATAACGTCGAATTTACAAATACCCTGAGTATAAGTCAAAGTGTCCCATTGTATAAACGCCCAGACAGTATTCGGGCTGAAACCGTCGGGAAGCCAGAAGTTTTCGGAGTTTTCGCCATAGATATAAAATTCGTCGTATGCCGCGTTTTCGCCGTCGAGGTCATAAATATATGAAGCAGCGTTTTTAACCGTTTCAACTGGTATAAAAAATCCTCCGGAATCTACTGTGTCGAAATTTACACCGATTTCAGTTTCAAGAAGATACGTTTTCCAGATTGCATAAAGTGTGTTCACGTTAGGTTTTAGTTCGTCGTTATTCATGAAAGCATTATAACCGTGATGGAACGATATAAAACTGTAAACTTCATCTGCAAGACTCTCGCGAAGTTCGGCGGCAGGGGCAGGCACGGGCACAGTGGGCATTTCTTCAGGTATTATTACTACGGGAGCGCCGTCTATGCCGGGGTAAACTTCGGTAACGCTCGCGACGTCCAACTTTTTCACTTCAATCAAAAATACTCTTGCAGGATATAATCCTGATGTGAATTTTTCATTTTCCGGCAGAGTAATATCTTCAAATTCATACGCCCAAGCAGTCAACATATTGTCTCTTACTTCTGCTCTGTATATATTTTTAGGGATCGAGCTTGAATTATATTCAAACGCGACTGCTACAAGCGCGTTGTCTTTAAAATATTCTTCGTCGTAAGTTTGCGATAATTCCCTGATATACATTGATTGCTGCCCGGTTCCGTCTGTTTCCCAATAGCCGTAGCTTTCGTCTTTGCAGAGCGATTTTAATTCCTCAACTGATTTTATTACTTTTCTTATATCGTTTTCATAAAACGGGTTTTCGTTATATTGTTCCGGTCGGATAGAGATATTAAAATCAATATATATAGTCGGCGCAGGACCCGGGTCGGCATTTGTATCGTCAGCCTGCTCCTGACTATCCCACTTATCTTCCCCGTCTATCCTCAAAGTTTCGGCGATATGTGTTAATTCTTCGTCTGTGACTGCGTCGTAGTAAATTTCTATTGACGCTATAACGGGTTCTTTTAAATTAAGATTATACGCTGCGATACTTTTGTTATAATAGTCTATGCGAGAATTACCCTCGATTATTTCTTCTTTGAAACGGGAAACATCGGTTATGTTATTATTTTCTGCCCAGTCGCTTCTGTAATACATTAAGCTTGTCGCAGAGCCTTCCCAGTGATCATCGGTTTTGTAAGTGATTTTATAATCAGTTCCCCAATTAACCATGCTTCCCATAGGCATTGAATCATATACCGCCCTGAAATTTTGCTCCGGGTTTTCTTTATATGTCTGGAGCCGTTCTAACCGGCTATAATTTATGTTATATCCAATATCAGATAAATCAATGTTTATTATCCCTATATATTCGCCGTTTTTTATAATTTTCCAGAGCCCGTAACTGGCGTAGTATTTATCAAATACGCGTCCCTGATCCGGCCCGGGTTCATACGTCAGTTCAAGCGACATATCTTTTGGCAATTCGAAACTGAGCGTGTAAACAGGAGATTCGGGATTATAAATAATATCAATATTTTGTCTTATAAAATCACTATTATTTTGAAACTTTTGCGGCATGTTTATTCTTAAACTTTCGGCTATAAACGTCAGTTCTTCGTCTGTGATTGAATCATAGTATAATTCTATTTTTATAAATTTATTTAAGTCAAGATTATAACCCAGCACGCCTTTGTTATATCCAATCAGCCATGATTCCCCCGCAATGATTTGTTTTTCTTTAAAATCAGAAAAATGCGAAAAATCAGTCATGCCGAAATACTCCAGATGTTCTTTTTTGTAATACGGGGAATGTGTCGCCGCGCCCTCATGAAAGTCTGAGCTTTTATAAATAAGTTTATAATCAGCGTCATAATAACCCCTGCGGCCGAGAATATCTAATCTTGGAGTTATCAGGCGCGAACCGTATATAATCCCGAAATTCTGTTCCGGATTATTTTTGTAAGCTTCAAACGCTTCTTCGGAAATATTCCCGTCCCCGTTCTCTGTTATAGTACAAAGTTCAATGTCCCCGACTATCTCGCCGTCTTTTACAATCAATAAAATATATTTATATTCGTTGTAAAACGCTTCAGAATAAGGCTCTAACCAATTTATAAATATATTTTCTAAATGTGAAGATTCATCCAAGTTTTTTATATCCCGTATATCAAAAACATCATAATTCTCCGGCAATTCAAGATTGATTATATAGCCGTCTATATTAATTTCCCGTTTTATAAAATCATTATTTTGCATACCTATATTATCAGGCACAATACTGCCGTCCAGCATAACAGGCAATATATTTATAAGCCCTATCACAATCAAAACAGCGGCGGCTGCAGAAATTATTTTCAGCAAATTTGTATTTATTTTCTTAGAAGCAGCCGCCTGCCTTTTTTCAAAATTTAACGTTTTATCTATTAATTTAGCAAGAGTTTCATCGTTTATGCTCTCGATTAAATATTTTTTATTCATATTGTTATTCCTCCCCTCGTAAGAATCTTTTTTATTTTGCTTTTAAGCCTGTTCACCCTGACGTCAACCGCATTCCGTTTAATCTTGAAAATTTTCGCGATTTCATCAGACGGATAAAAAAGTATGTATTTCATAGTAAACAAAATATTTTCACTGTTATTTAGTTTTTCAAATATGCCGCTGATAATCATATCAAATTCGACTTCGTTTTCAAATCCCAGAGGCCCGCTCAAAACGTCAATATTATCATCGCCGATTAATTCGTCGGTTTTACGCATATTACTTTTACAATAATTTAACGCTGTTGAACGCGCGACTATCGCGACAAATGCCGCCATGCTTCCGCGAGTTTCGTTGTATTGCTGCAATTTTTCCATAATTACCAGAAAAACTGTGTTCACGCAATCGTCAATATCGCTGGACTGACCAAAGTTATTCAAAATCCTTGCAACTATTTTATTTATCAGAGGATTATATCTGTCATAAAAAATATTGTTTACTTCAAATATATTATCGTTATCCATATTTACCATATCTTTCACATTTATGAAATCTATACAGACCCGCTCCTTTCAGGTTTTATTTTTATATCTGACGCGTCTATATATACATACAATTCAGGTTCTTAAAATCTTACATATAATTTTTAATAATTTATTTTATTTTTATAAGCATTGTTTTATCAAGCTTAACTAAAAAAATTTTTTATAACTCTATATGTTTATAGAAATCGCCATATTGACACTCTTTTCGTTTTGTGATATAATAAATCAAATATAAAAAAATTATATTTTATATTTATTAATATTCTTAAAGAAAGAGAGGTATAAATTAAAATGGAACAAAAAATTAAAATTAACGCGGGGATTATCGGCGCGACAGGAATGGTAGGGCAGAGATTTATAACTCTCCTTGATAAACACCCTTATTTTAACATAAGCGTTCTTGCCGCAAGCCCGAAATCGGCGGGCAAAAAATTCTCGGAAGCAGTTGAAGGACGCTGGAAAATACCTGTGCCAATGCCTGAACAGGTAAAAGATATGACTGTTTTTGACGCTTCGGACGTTGAAAAAGTGAGCGGTATGTGCGATTTTGTTTTCTGCGCGGTTGAAATGCCCGGCGGAAAAGAAGAAATCAGAAAACTTGAGGAAGCATATGCCAAAACCGAAACCCCGGTCGTTTCAAACAATTCAGCTTTCAGAAATTACGCCGACGTGCCCATGCTTATTCCCGAAATAAACGGGTTTCACATCGAAGTTATAGAATCTCAAAGAAAAAGATTGGGGACAAAAACAGGCTTTATAGTTGTAAAACCCAACTGCTCGATTCAAAGCTATGTTCCAATGCTTACGCCGCTTTTAAAATACGGCATAAAATCTGTCGCAGTTTCGACATATCAGGCTATATCGGGAGCGGGAAAATCATTTGACCAAATGCCTGAAATGATTGACAACGTGATTCCGTATATCGGCGGGGAAGAAGAAAAAAGCGAAAAAGAACCCATGAAAATATGGGGTTGTATAAAAAACGGGATAATCGAAAACGCGCAAAGCCCGGTAATCACATCACAGTGCATAAGAATCCCAGTGACAGACGGGCATCTTGCGGCTGTATTTCTTGATTTTGAAGATAAAAACAATAAGCCGTCAAAAGAAGAAATAATCAAACTCTGGAAAGAATTTAAAAGCGAGCCGCAGATATTAAACCTGCCTTCGGCTCCTAAACAGTTTATATATTATTTTGCTGAAAACGACCGCCCGCAGACAAAACTTGACAGAGATCTGGAAAACGGAATGGCAGTTTCAGCCGGAAGGCTCCGCGAAGATACTTTATTTGATTATAAATTTATCGGTCTGTCGCACAATACTTTAAGGGGCGCGGCAGGCGGAGGGGTTTTATCAGCAGAGTTTTTGTATAATAAAGGCTTTATAATAAAAAAATAATATGAGATTAAAAATAAAAAACCGGGGTAAAATCCGGTTTTTTTATTTATGCTTAATTTTATCATTTTATCAACCTGTCAAATTTCTTTTTCGCAACGACCATAGTGGCCCCGCTTATAATCATCACCCCGAACAATACAACCACGAAAGCAATGCTGTCCTCCGTCTGAGGATTGGGCTTTAATTCTTCAGTTATCGGGACCGTTGGCGGAATATTTACAAGAGGCACGGTATTTTCCGGCATTTCTTCTTCATCAGTAGTCTCTTCTTCCGTCAGTTCCAAACTGCCTAACGGTATGCTTTCGTCAACATCTTCAAGTTCTTCCGTTGTCGTTTCTGTTTCTATTGGAATCGAAGATTCTGTTGAGTCTCCGACAGGTTGCGTCGGCGATTCAATCGTAGGTTCAGTGACCGGCTGAGTAGTCGGTTCGGGCCTATCTATAATAGGTTCTGTCGGTGATTCTGTCGTGTGCTGAGTTGTGTTAGTAGTAGTCGTAGTCGTTGACTGAGTTGTCGAGCGTGTCGTAGTAGTAATATTTTCCCCTGTTGTAGTAGTAGTATTTTCCGGAGTAGTTTCTTCGGGCGTAGGTTCCTCTGTGGTAGTTTCTTCGGGCGTAGATTCCGGGGTGGTCGCTTCTGTTGTCTCTTCTTCTTTCGGTTTTTCTTTATTTATCACAGTAATTACAAATTCGTTTTCGCCGTCGTCAAATATTTCGATTATATTTATATTGTCTGCATCCGATGTTACCGGCGAGAAACTCACATCGTAATCTTCACCGCCGCTTGTTTCATAAATATAATATATACCTTCCGGTATATTTTGCCCTGCGCCTGACCTTCCCCAGTTATTTTCAGAGTTAAGCTCAAATAAATATATATCCCCGTCGTCGTTTTCAAGCTTTACTTCGTATGAGCCTGTCAAATCGATTTCGTCCCCGTCGCAGTCCTGCAATAGTTTTATCACGCGCACAGTTGCTTCAGGAGGCGCTGTATAAATATTTTTTAATAAACAAGGCTCCCCGTTTTCCAGCACGTCATATTTAATATCCCCGCCGTCGTCATACGTCACAAACGCTTCAAGAGTACCCAAGTCGCTGTTATACGCCACAAGCACAATAACAGTAATATCCGGAACAGGTTTATCTATATTCCAGTTTTTGCCGGGATCAACTTCTTTTATTATATAAATATACTGAGCGATTATTATATAGCCGTGATTTTGTACTTCAACCGGCACGGCGTTCAAATAATAATATATCGGGTCAAAAGTTATTATTTCGGCTCTATCTATATTCCCCGTATTCAAAGTTTTCGTATCTATCAGGCTTTCTTCGCCGCTTATCGACACTTCATATAATTCAAATACAAATGTCTTAACATCGCCTTCCGCCATTCCATCTACGGTTTTCTTGACTTTAGGCTGAGCCGAACAGCTCAGCTGGGCATATCCCAGCTCAGCCAGATCCACTTCTTCCACAGAATATTCTATCTCTATTTTTACCGGATCTCCCGTTATTGGGTCAATTTCTTCTCTGTATCTCGGCAGATCGCGCCATGTATAAGTATACTCATAAATTCCGGCTTCAGGGGGCGGCGTAACCTCCGGAGTAATATCTTTCACTTCCCCGCCGTCCGCTTTCAAAATAAATATACTGTACAGATCTTCCGGCCTCATGTATTCGTTGCCTTTGTCGTCCCATTTTTTTACAACGCTTATGTCTTTATAGTCCAGTTCCGCATTTACTTTTGTCGTCCTCGGTATGTACGCGATTACAGCAAGCAATATGACAGACAGAACTAAACTCAATATCCGCTTTGGCAGATTGAGTCTCTTCGCGCTTTTCATATTCAATTTTCCTCCCCATGAAATATCGGCCCCTAATTGGGCAGACTCCAATTTATTAAACTACAACTACTTAGATTTTTAACTTTTCTCCCCACAGACGTCACTTGTGTCAGCTTAATCACAAATGAGTCTTATATGCATATTATTCAGTCGCAGATGCATAAATATAAATTTATTTAAGTGCATTTTCATTTTATCACTAATTATTCTGTTTGTCAACAAAAATTTCGAAAAAATTTTACTTTTTTGGAAATTTTTTTTTAGATTACCTTGATTTCTACACAAATTTCTACGTATTATAAAAATTGTATAAAAAATTCAGGCCCACGCACAATAATTAAATATGCGTGAGCCTGAAAATTAAATTAACGAACTTTTTTTATTATTTTATTCTCTCGACTTTATAGCCTGCTTTAATCAAAAGCTTTACGATTCCGTCTCTGCCGACCATGTGGGCCGCTCCGACCACGACAAAATAATCATCTTCGCCTTCAGTCAAAAATTCTATTATTTTTTCAACCATTTTTACTAAATTTTACCAAAATTCTATTGATTAAATTTTCCCTCGCTTTCCTTTCTTATTTCGGCGCGCTTTATTTTTCCTCCGAGAGTTTTAGGCAATTCGTCCACAAATTCTATAACTCTGGGATATTTATACGGCGCAGTCGTAGTTTTGACGTGATTCTGAATGTCTTTTATAAGTTCTTCTGACGGCTCATAGCCTTTTTCTTTAGCGTCTTTTATCAAGACAACCGTCGCCTTGACGACCTGCCCCCTTATCGGGTCAGGAGCGGCAGTTATAGCGCATTCCAGAACCGCGGGGTGTTCGACGACTGCGCTCTCGACTTCAAACGGGCCTATCCTGTACCCCGAACATTTTATCATATCGTCTTTTCTCCCCACAAACCAATAATAGCCGCTCGTATCCCTCCACGCCACGTCTCCCGGACGATATAAACCGCCCTCGAAACAATCTTTTATTATCTCCCCGTCCTGATAATATCCTGTCATCAAGCCTACCGGGTGATATTTATCTAAATTTTTTATAACTATCTCGCCCTCTTCGCCGTCTGTGCACGATTTTCCCTCGTCGTTTATTAAATCTATATCATACAGCGGGGACGGCTTGCCTGTTGAACCCGGCTTCGGTTCGAACCATTCGAAATTTCCTAAAAACACCGATGTTTCGCTCATGCCGAATCCCTCGTAGATTTTTAATCCCGTCGCTTTCAGAAACTGGTTAAACACTTCGGGATTTAACGGCTCTCCGGCAGTCGAGGCATGTTTTAATCCTGAAAAATCATATTTGCTCAAATCTTCTTTAATAATAAACCTGTACATTGTCGGGGGTACGCAAAAAGTCGTAACTTTGTATTTTTCTATGACTTTCAGCAATTTATCCGGCGCGAATTTATCCCAATCGTATGCCAGAATCGCCGCTCCGGAAATCCATTGGCCGTATATTTTCCCCCAGCCGAATTTTGCCCAGCCGGAATCAGAATACGAAAAATGCAGCGTATTATCGCAAACCTGCTGCCAGTATTTCGCCGTCGTTATATGCCCGATCGGATAAGAATTGTCATGAACGACCATTTTTGGCATGCCAGTAGTCCCCGATGTAAAGTACATAAGCATTACATCTGCCGCCTTAACATCAGTTCTCTCGAAAATATCCGGTTCTTTCCCGTATTCTTCGGCGAAATCAATCCAGCCGGTTTTTTTAATATCAGTATTATCAGTATCGGGAACGCCGTTTGCCTTAACTATTGCCTTAGCGATAACCGTCGGCGACTCAGCCATTGCCGATTCGACCTGTTCGACAACATATTTTTCCCCCGTCGCTATTATCATTTTTATATTTGCGGCGTTAGTCCTGTATATAATATCTTTTTTTGTGAGCTGAACAGAACCCGGAATCAAAACCGCGCCGATTTTATGCAGAGCAACCGCAGTAAGCCAGTATTCATAACGCTGTTTTAATATAAGCAAAATTTTATCGCCTTTTTTTATCCCGGTTTTGACTAATAAATTCGCGATTTTATTGCTGTATTTTTTTATTTCGGCAAACGAGAATATCTTCTCTTCACCGTAATCGTTGCACCAGACCAACGCTTTTTTGTCCGGATTTTCGTTTGCGTAAACATCGACTATATCAAACCCGAAATTAAAATCTTCGGGTATATTTATTTTATAATTTTTTATAAAATCATCATAAGAATCAAATTTTGTTTTATTTAAATATTTATCGGCAAGCATTTTATATATTTCCTTTATTAATTTTTGTATTTTATATTATTTAATCGTCGTTTATAACAGTCAGGAATTTCGCGGGTTTATCTTTTGACGCGGCTTTCTGCCCGTGAGGGTGAACCGGGTCGAAATAAACGCAGTCGCCCGCTTTTAAATATATTTCGTCCTCGTCGTAATATACAATCATTTCACCCTCAAGGCAATAATTTATCTCCTGACCTGTGTGCGTGACAAGCTTAGGCTTTTCTCCTGATAAATCCGGTTCAAGTATGACAATCATCGGCTCCATTTTTCTGTGCATGAATTTATAGGCTATATTTTCATAAACATACCCCTCAAACCGTTCGACCCTGAGTCCTTCTCCGTTTCTCACAACGCTTATAGTATTAAGCCTCGGAGACTTTCCCGATAAAATTTCTATTGTATCCACGTTATATATATTTGCCAAATTATATATGACGCTTATCGGAATATCCACTCCCGAAGTTTCGTAATCCAGATATAATATTTCCGGCACGTTTAATTTTTCGGCTATTGCTTTTGTGTCAAACCCGAATATTTCGCGCAGTTCTTTTATACGCGATGCGACTTGCTTGATTTGTTCGTTCATTGCTTTCCAAAATCCTCTCTTAATTTTGTTTGTTTATATTATATTAAAATATAAAAACCCTCTCGCGGCGTTTGCCGCAAGAGGGTAAAATATATACGCTCTCTTATTCGGCACAACGCAAAGCGGCACTATTGTTATTCACCACAATAATGCTGACTATACTGTTCACTGTAACTCTGATATTTATAAACATCGCCTTGCGTCTCCCGGTTAATTTTTTAAAAATTTTTAATATAATAGCACAAATATTTTGGCTTGTCAAGCGGTAAATATAACAAAATATCAGATTCGCGGTTTTTTAACAGTTCATTCATATTTTCTCCGGCTATATGAATTATTTATATCAGCACAACGCCTTCGAAAACTTTTTCGCAGCCGCCCGTCATATAAACGCAATCGTCCGTGTAATTTATGGCAAGCTCGCCGCCTTTTAAAATAACCCGTATATCTTCGCCTTTATTCATATACCCATTTAATACGGCCGCAACAGCCGCCGCGCTTGCCCCCGTGCCGCTTGACAACGTCTCACAGTTTCCGCGTTCCCATACGCGCATTTTCAAAGTGTTATTATTTATTACTTTAACAAATTCAACGTTTGTTCTTTCCGGGAATATTTTATTATTTTCAAATTTCGGCCCGATTTTTTCAATATCAAATATATCAAGATTTTCGTCGTCGTCTAAAAAAACAACACAATGCGGATTGCCCATTGATACGCATGTTATATTATATTTCTGCCCCTCAATATCTACTTCTCGGCTTATAATATTCTCGCCCTTTAAATTAACCGGTATCTTCTCAGGCGCAAATTCCGCTTTGCCCATGTCTATTTTAACCGATGAAACTAATCCGTTCTGCGTTTCGGGGTATAATTTTTTTATGCCGCTCTGCATTTCTATTTTAATCTCCGGTTTAACCGCGATCCCGTTGTCATATAAATATTTTCCCGCGCATCTCAGCGGCCCGCCGGTAGCTCCAGATTCGCTTCCGTCAAGATTAAATATTCTTATTTTAGCGTCTGCGATTTCCGACGGCATTATCAAAACTATTCCCGTGCCGCCGATCCCGAAGTTTCTGTCGGACAAATATACAGAAAGCGATTCGGGCGAATTTATTTCGTTTTCTTTATCAAAGCAATTTATAAAAATACAGTCGTTTCCGGTTCCTTCCATTTTTGTGAAACGCAGTCTCATACGTTCGCTTCTTAAATTATTTATATCTATAAGCTCTGTGTTTATTTCGCTGTAATTGCTGAGCAGGCTGTCGGCGATTGCATGAGCCGTGTCTAAACTCGTGAGGCACGGGATTCTCAGCATACACGCCTTGCGCCTGATTTTTACGCTGTCTCTGGCTGGATTCCTGCCTTTTGCCGAAGTCGATATAATATAGCTTATCTTTCCGCTTTCAAGTAAAGTCATAGTATTATTTTTGTCGCTCTCATGTATTTTCTGAACGGTAATTACCGAAAATCCGGCTTTTTTTAAGATTTCTCCTGTACCCTGCGTTGCGTAAAGCTCAAATCCGAGCCCGTCGAATTTTCTCGCTATATCGCTTATCTCATCTTTGTCGCTGTTTCGCACGCTTATAAATACCCCGCCTTTTCTTTTCAGCGCGTATCCCGCCGCAAGCAAGCCTTTATATAACGCCTCTTGTAAATTCTTGCCGATTCCCAGAACTTCGCCCGTGGATTTCATTTCCGGCCCCAACTGAGTATCTACGTCCGTGAGTTTCTCAAACGAGAACACAGGCACTTTTACAGCGATATACGGCGGCACCCTGCCGATGCCTGATTTATACCCTAAACTTTCAAGAGATTCGCCGAGGCTTGTCCTTGTCGCAAGTTCGCACATGGCAATCCCCGTGACTTTGCTTATGTACGGCACAGTCCTCGAAGCCCTCGGATTTACTTCGATTACATAGATTTCTTCATTTACCAAAACATACTGCAAATTCACAAGCCCCCGAACTTCAAGAGCGGCGCATATTCTTTTTGTGACGTCAAATATTTTCTCAGATAATTTATCGTTTATATGAGCCGGAGGGTACATCGCTATGCTGTCGCCCGAATGCACCCCGGTCCGCTCGATATGCTCCATAATCCCCGGTATCAATAAATCTTTACCGTCGCATATCGCGTCAACTTCAATCTCGCGCCCGCTCAGATATTTATCGATAAGCACGGGATTATCCTGTTTCTGTCTTAGTATTATCTCCATGTATTCTACAATATCTTCAGGCGAATACGCTATAATCATATTCTGGCCGCCCAAAACATACGACGGGCGCATTAATACCGGATAGCCTAAATCTTCAGCGGCTTTCAACGCTTCGGATTCTGTCATAACCGCGAAACCTTTGGGTCTTTTTATATTTAAATTCTCCAGTAATTTGTCAAATCTCTCACGGTCTTCGCAAATATCTATAGCGTCAGCCGAAGTTCCGAGTATCTTTACTCCGCGCTTCGCTAATTTTTGAGTTAATTTAATCGCCGTGCCGCCGCCAAATGCCACAATCACGCCTATAGGCTTTTCTATATCTATAACACTCATCACGTCTTCAATAGTCAAAGGCTCGAAATACAGCCTGTCGGCCGTGTCAAAATCAGTCGAGACTGTTTCGGGATTATTATTCACGACTATAACTTCATAACCCATTTTTTTCAATGACCAGACGCAGTGAACGCATGCGTAATCAAATTCTATCCCCTGACCTATCCTGATTGGGCCTGATCCCAGAACCACTATTTTTTCTTTATCGCTTTTGTTTATAAATTCAAGGGCTTCGTTTTCTCCGCCGGTTTCTCCTGCTTTCACAGAATAAAAATACGGGGTTCTCGCGGCATATTCACCCGCGCATGTATCGACCATTTTATAGACAAAACTGCCGAGACTTTTAAACCAGTTATATTTTTCAGGATCATTTGCGATATTTTTGATTTTATGTAAAAACCATTCGTCAATTTTTGTGATATTATATATCTCGTCAATATTAACTCCGCGTTTTATTGCCTCATATACGACAAATATCCTCTCGTCCGTGACAGAATATAATAATTTTTTTATCTCTTCGTCAGAAAGATTCTTTAATTTCGGCATATCAAGCGACGATAAGCCAAGCTCGGCTCCACGAACGGCTTTTAATAACGCGTCCTCGAAATTATCTGATATGCTCATGACTTCGCCTGTCGCTTTCATCTGTGTCCCCAATTCTTTTTTCGCGTAGACAAATTTATCAAAAGGCCATTTCGGGAATTTTACCGCAACATAATCAATCGCGGGTTCAAACGCCGCGTAAGTCGTCCCTGTGACTGCATTGATAATCTCGTCTAAATTATAACCTATCGCAACTTTCGTCGCAACTTTGGCAATCGGGTAACCCGTCGCTTTTGACGCAAGGGCAGACGAGCGCGAAACTCTGGGATTTACTTCGATTACGGCATACTCAAACGAATCCGGATGTAACGCGAACTGCACGTTGCACCCGCCCTCGACTCCGAGCGCCTGAACAATATCAAGAGCCGCAATTCTTAACATCTGGTATTCTTTGCCTGATAAAGTAACAGCCGGAGCAATAACAATACTGTCCCCGGTATGAACCCCGACAGGGTCGATATTTTCCATTGAACAGATAGTTATTGCGTTGCCCGACCTGTCGCGCATGACCTCAAATTCTATCTCTTTCCAGCCAGATACGGATTTTTCCACTAATATTTGATTTATAGGCGAAACCGCGAGGCCGCCGCCGCCGATTTCGGCAAGTTCGCCGTGATCACGCGCGACTCCGCCTCCGGTACCTCCGAGAGTAAACGCTGGTCTGATTATCACGGGATAGCCGTTTTCGTCGGCGAATTTAAAAGCTGTTTCTATATCATTGGCGATCGCCGACGGTATAACAGGCTGATTTATTTCCTGCATCGTCTGTTTGAATATCTGCCTGTCCTCGGCTTTATCTATTGTCTCAGGCAGAGAGCCGAGCAGCCTGACGTTATTTTTTTCAAGAAATCCGTCTTTAGCAAGCTGCATACATAAAGTCAAACCAGTCTGTCCCCCAAGGCTTGACAATATACTGTCGGGGCGTTCTTTTTGTATTATTCTCTTGACCGTCGTCAAAGTCAAAGGCTCGATATATATCCTGTCGGCGATTGCCGAATCAGTCATTATAGTAGCGGGGTTTGAATTTACGAGAACGATTTCTATGTTATCCTGTTTCAAAACCCTGCACGCCTGAGTTCCCGCATAATCAAATTCCGCAGCCTGCCCGATTACTATGGGCCCTGAGCCTATAACTAAAACTTTTTTTATATTTTTATCGAGGGGCATTATATATTCCTCCGTTTCTCCATACTATCGATAAACCTGCCGAACAAAAACCCCGTGCCGTGAGAGCCGTCGCAATCATCAGGGTGAAATTGCGAAGAAAACACCGCGGCATTTATATATTCAATTCCCTCGCAGGTCTTGTCGTTTACATTTTCAAACCATAATTCCGCTATATTTTTATCTATGCTTTCAGCAGCTACTTCATAACCGTGATTCTGGCTTGTTATATATATTCTCCCCGTATGTAAATCCCTGACCGGCTGGTTTGCCCCCCTGTGGCCGTATTTTAATTTTTGCGTCTTGAAATTATTCGCGAGAGCCAATAACTGATGTCCTAAGCATATACCAAATACGGGGATATTTAATTTTATTATTTCTTTAAGATTATTTATAATTTCAAGATTGCTTTCATCCGCGGGGTCTCCGGGGCCGTCCGACAGAATTATCCCGTCGGGATTTATATTTTTTATTTTTTCGGCTGTTGTATTATACGGCACAACCCATACATCGCAGTTTTTATTCAAAATCTTTTGTTTTATGCTCTCTTTCATTCCGTAATCAATTAAAACGACTTTGTAGGGGCGGCCATTGGCCGTCCGTCCGTCCGCTTGCGGACGCGCAATGCGCGCCCCTACGAATTGCGAAATATTTTCACATGAAACATTTTTTATCGCGTTTGTTATTTTATAATTTTTTATTTCCTCAAAATCTATATTGTTTATGTTATCAGTGATTTTAGCGTTCATAACGCCGGTTTCCCTGATTATCTTCGCTACTTCTCTTGTATCTATCCCGTAAAGCCCTGTGATATTTTTTGATTTTAAAAAAGTGTCAAGATTGCCCTCGCTCCTGAAATTGGAGGGTTCTTCACACCATGATTTAACTATATACGCGCTGGCTCCGGTTTGTCCTGACGAATTTTCAAAATTTTCAAAATCCGATGAAATAATCCCGTAGTTTCCGATCAACGGAAACGTCTGTAAAATAATCTGCCCGAAATAACTGCTGTCAGTAAGCGTTTCCAAATATCCCGTCATTCCTGTAGTAAATACGATTTCGCCGATTGTATCCCGTTCCGCCCCGAAGAATTTCCCCTCGAAAATCCTGCCGGTTTCAAGTATCAAATATGCCGGTTTCGACACTTTATAATTCCTCCGTTCTTATATTTAAACATGTATCTAAACATATTATTATACGCCGTGATTTTTAATTTTTCATCAACATATAATTAATTTTTTGATTTTTATTTATAAAAGGCGGCTATATACAAGTCGCCTTTTAATGTTTTGTGACTTTTTGGCGCAGAAAATGGTTATTAGTAGGGGACGGCGTCCTCGACGTCCCGCCGAAAAAACCGGCGTTAAATCATATTTGCGGGCTGTCGGGGACGCCAGCCCCTACTATTCATATCCGTACATTATATAAATTTTCTGCATAATTCCTATTATCTTACTACCTGTTAAAACAATTCGCACACAAAGGCAGGGAGCATCTCGCGCACGCTTCTTTTAGCCCGTCTATGCTGATATATCCTAAGCTGTCCGAGCCGATTATGTCGCGTATCTCCGATACGCTCATTCTGCTTGCTATTAAATCTTCCTCGCTTCTTGTATCTATGCCGTAGTTGCAAACATATTTAACAGGAGGCGACGATATTCTTAAATGTACTTCTTTCGCTCCGGCGTTTTTCATCATATTCACGATTATTTTTGTAGACGTGCCTCGAACTATCGAATCGTCAACGAGAATAATCCTTTTGCCCTCTATATTTGATTTAATAGCGTTAAATTTTAACTTAACTATATTCTCTCTTTGTTCCTGCGTGGGATATATAAAACTCCTGCCCAGATAGCGATTCCTGATAAGTCCGGGAAGCAGCTTTATGCCGCTCTCCTCGCTGTAACCTATCGCCGCTTCAAGCGCGCTGTCGGGGATTCCGCATACAACGTCCGCTTCGACCGGATTTTCTTTTGCCAATATTCGACCCGAATTTACCCTCGCTTCATATACACTGAGATTATCTATAAACGAATCCGGACGCGCGAAATACACATATTCAAATATACAGCTTCCCGTATTTTTTATTTTCGGCGTCAGGACTACTTCTTCGTAAATTATTTCGCCGTTTTCTATAACAATAATTTCCCCCGGTTTTATATTTCTCACAAAATCAAACCCGCATGTATCCAGAGCGCAGCTTTCAGACGCTACGGCAATGCCGTTTTTATTTTTGCCAATACACAACGGCCTGAACCCGCTCGAATCTCGCGCTGCGATAAGCCTATTATTATCAGTGCTCAAAACAATAAGCGAGAATGCGCCTTTTAATAATTCCGCCGAGATTTTCACCCCGTCTAAAACATTTTTCTTTTTTGTGCAGTGATACGCGATAAGTTTTGAGATAACCTCGCTGTCTGAAGTTCCGGTAAAGGCTATGCCGTATTTCATAAGTTCGTCTTTAAGCTCTTTTGCGTTGATTAAATTGCCGTCATGAACCGTCGCAAGCCTTCCGGTCAGATATTCAGTAAAAACCGGCTGGATATTTTCCCCGGTATTATTTCCGTTGTTTGAATACAGGCAATGCCCGACGGCGACATGGCTTTTAAGTTTATTTAACGCGCTGCCCAAAGCCTCGCTGACGAGCCCATGATCTTTATGGCAAATTATAGTATTGCCCGATATTGCCGCAATCCCCGCGCCCTCCTGCCCTCTGTGCTGCATTGACAAAAGCCCCGCGTATGTAAACGCCGCCGCGTCCCCGCCGCAATTATTTTTTATGCTTATCCCGAAGATACCGCATTCCTCCTTTTTTTGTTACAACATTTGTTCGTAGGGGCAACCCTTGCGGTTGCCTCTACAAATCTTTAATAATTTTTACGACGAAATATTATCAAAATATCCCTGTATCAAAACAACCGGCGTGCCTTTGTCGCCGCTTCCCGACGTTAAATCGCAGAGAGAACCGAGTAAATCCGTGATTTTTCTCGGAGTAGTCCCCTGACTGTCCATTGACGCTTTTAAATCCGTATCTTTATTTTTTACGTATTCTTTAATCGCTTTTTCAAGCTCCTCGCCTTTCAGCTCTTTGAATTGATTATCAGCAAGATATTTTAATTTGACTTCGTTTGGCACTCCCTCAAGTCCGGGAGTATATGCCGGAGAAACCACCGGGTCGGCAAGCTCCCAGATTTTGCCCTGCGGGTCTTTGAACGCGCCGTCTCCGTAAATCAAAACTTCTATTTGCCTGTTTGTCGCCGCTCTTAATTTTTTAGCGAGAGATTTGACAAAATTTTCGCAGTCTCTGGGGAAAAGTTTAAGCGTATTTGAGTCCGATATATTTGAACCGAGAACCCCGTATTTTTCGTTGTATCCGCTGCCGCCGATACTTTCATTCATTATTTCGTCTAAAGAGTAAATCTTTTCCGCGCCTGCTTTTTTTATGATTTCTTTTGTTCTGAATCTGGAATGAATATCGCAAACCAAAACATTTTTAGTATATTTTAATATAGATACGGGATTATTTGAAAAAATGATTTTTATATTATCCGATAAATTTTTATAATAATCTAAAATATCAACGCCCGTAAAAGGATTTTTTCTTTCTTCGCATGTGAAGATTTGCCTGAATTCGTCTTCAGTGAATTCATCTGAATACGGGTTTATTCTTTTTTCATACATTTTATCAAGATCAGCGATAGGATTTCCTACTTCGTCATTTGGATAATTTAATTGCACATAACATTTTTTTACCCCTCTCGCGATTCCGGCTAAAATCAGGGAAAACCTGTTCCGGCTCAGCATAGGGAATACTACCCCGACTTCATCTCCGAATTTATTATTTATATCTTTCCCGACGGCGTCAAGCGAGACATAATTTCCCTGAGCTCTCGCGACGACCGCTTCCGTGACCCCGACAATATCTTTATCTTCAAAATTAATATTTTCTTTTTCAGCACAATCAAGAACACTTTGGGTTATAATATCGTCAAGCTTGTCGCCCTGTTTTATTATAGGCGTGCGTATTCCTCTGATTACCGTGCCGACAGTTCTTGTTTTTTCCATAATTGACCATTACTCCTTTTTGACTGTTTTTCGCATGGGCGATTGATAATCGCCCCTACAATATAAAAATTTTACACAAATAAATTTCTATCCTAAAATCAGCCCGACCAAATCAAGCGGCTCAACGATTTTGCCGTTTTTGTAGACGCGCATATTCCCGGCTGAAATTTCATCAATAAGCGTTATTTCGCCGTTTACTCTCCCGAATTCTAATTTTATATCATATAATTCCGCGCCTTTTTTCTCCAATTCCTGTTTTATCAGACGCGAAATTTTTTGCGTAAGCGATTTTAATATATCATATTCTTCATAAGTCAGAAGCCCGAGCATATCAAGCGCGTCGTTTGTTATCGGAGGGTCGCCCCGGTCGTCGTCTTTAAGCGTGACTTCGACAAAAGCGTCAAGTTTCTGCCCTTCTTTGGCATATTCGCCGTATCTTCTCATAAAGCTGCCGACAGCCCTGAAACGACATATAACTTCAAGCCCTTTTCCAAATACCGTCGCAGGCTTGACAGTAAGTTCAGCCCTGTCTATATCCGCGTTTATAAAATGCGTGGGAATCCCTGCGGCTTCGATTTTTTTGAAAAAATATTCAGTTATGCGCAGTCCTCCCCTGCCCATGCCCTCGATTGAAAGCTCGACAGTGTTTGACCCCGGGTCAAATTTGCCGTCCGCCCCAGTCACATCATCTTTGAATTTCAACAGATAATTCCCGTCGTCTAATTTATACACCGATTTTGTTTTGCCCTCGTAAACGTGCGTCATAATAATTTCCCCTCTTTGACTTTATATTTATTATTTATATATTTTTATTTTTTTATCTCAATTATTCCCCATTTGCCGTCTTTTCTGACGCTCAGCAGATTATCCTGACCCCGGTTGCCGCCGGAGATAATATTATCATATTCAAAAGCAAGAATAACTTCGCCTTTATTATTCAAAAGCCCGTACTTAGTATTTTTCTCCGCGATTATTATTTTCCCTTCGCCGATAATGCTGCGAACACTGTCATAAATCAACTCAACAACAAAATCCCCCGTTGTATCTATTACTCCGGATTTATTGCCTCCATAAACTGCCGCCAGTCCGTATTCAAATGGCGTTGCGCCCTCGTAAATCATCGGGATAACAATCTCGCCGCTTTTGTCTATAAACCCGTATTTGCGATACACGCCGTAGGCGCCGCTGTTGTCATAATTGCTGACCATTGCCAGCCCATCGTCCGAAAATTCATAAAAAAAATTATATTTGACCGTAAAAGCAATTTCGCCGCTTTTGTTTATATATGCCCATGTACTCCATGCCCTGCTGTAACCGGTTATATTTCTTCCGTCGAATAATTCAACTATAGCCATTCCGTCATTAAAATCCCGTGCGGATTTATATTCTATAGGAATAATAATATCTCCCGTCATATCTATATACCCGAATTTGCCGTCTTTTTGTACGACTGCCAGCCCTTCTTGAAATCTTCTTATCATTTCATATTCTTCCGGGAGAACAATTTCGCCGCTTTTATTTATTAAACCGCATTTTCCGTCGTCGCGCCACTTCACGAAAAAACCGTCACCGATGTCTTCTATATGCGAATCATATTCAAACGGAAAAACAATATTTCCGGCAGTGTCTATAACCCCGTGCGTGTCATCTTTCCAGAACCTTGCAAACCCGTTTGAAAAATCAAACACATAGTCATAAATCAACGGTATGACTATTTCCCCGTTTTGATTTATATACCCGTATTTTCCATCTATACAAACTTTTGCCAAGCCATCATAAAAACAAGAAATATCGTTGTAAATAAAATCAATAACAACATTGCCATTTTTTTCTATAAGTCCGACTTTCCCGTCTTTATACGCTATCGCCAAGCCGTCTGAAAAATCAATTATAAAATCATAAATCAACGGCGCGACTGTTTTTCCGCGTTTATCAATAAGCCCGACTTTTTCACCTTTATGCGCTCTCAGCCTTTCTTCTCCGCACGGAATAATCCCGTCATAATCCAGAGTCGGCTCGACGAGAATTTTTATCAATTCCGGGTTTAAAATTTTGTCTGTGATATAAAACATACCGGAAATTAACGCAATCACGGCAAAGCTTATTATCGCAATCAATTTTATCTGAGACTGCGACATTTTCTTTCTTTTTTCGGGCCCGGGTTTTTTGCCGTGATGTTCCACATCGACGGGATAATAATGCACAGACATACTCTTTATACCTTTTTCAAACGCCATAATAATTATATAATAATTTATGATAACTGTCAAATACGCATTTATTATATTTGCCATAAGATTTACTTATGAATTTTTATTCTGCCATAAATTTTAATTTGGGTTAAATATAGTTTTGATTTTATGTTATATTATGTTATAATAAAAATATTAAAACCAAAATCAAAAACGGCTCTCTATATTGTCAGGAAGATAAAATTTATAAAATTTGCGGGGTTAAAATAAAATGTTTGACACAGAGAAAACAATAAAACTTTTTTCTGAGCAGTATTACGAAAAATTATTTTATTTTTCACTCAAAAAGACCGGAAACCGGACCGAAGCCGAAGATTTAACGTCGGATATTATTTTAGATATTATAACGGCGTTACGAAAAGGGATAATTCCCGAATATTTTTCGGCTTACGTCTGGAAAATTGCGCGCAGCCGGTTCTTCAAATGGGCTGAGAAAAAGTCGAAATCAAGAAAATATTTGGACGCGAATAGTTTCGATGATTTAAGCGAGTTTAATCTGCCGGACGAAAACAGTAAGATTGAAGAAAACTATATAAAAAAAGAAGACATAAACGTTTTGCGGCGTGAAATTTCGCTGATTTCAAAAGATTACCGGGAAATTCTCGTGTCTTTTTATATAGACGACAAAAAAATCTCACAAATCTCAAAAGAATTTAATCTTCCGGAGGGAACAATTAAAACAAAATTATTCAAATCACGAAAAATATTACAGGAGGGCATGAAAATGGCAAGAGAATTTGGAATAAAAAGCTATAAACCGGAAGATGTAAGCTTTATAAAATCGGGAATGGACGGCACGGACGGTTCGCCGTGGAGTAAACTTAAAACAAAACTCGCGAAAAATATTCTACTCGAAGCGTATCATAATCCGTCAACGATTGAGGAACTTTCGCTCGAACTCGGCGTTGCCGCACCTTATATGGAAGAAGCGGTCGAAGAACTTTTAGATGCCACGCTGCTCAAAAAATTAGAAAGCGGCAAGAATAAATATCAAACTGATTTCAGGATTTTTAACGCGGAGGAGCAGAGAGAAGAAGAAAACAGGCACTTGAAAATAAAAGACGAATATTTTGAACTTGTAAAAGAAATTATAAGCGTTGTCGAAAAAGAAGGCAATAAAGATTTGCTCGGCGGGACACAGACTTTCGAGGAATTGAAATGGCTGTATCTTCTGGATTTGACTGACGGGATATACTGTCATGTCGAAAGAAAAATCCCTGTCGAAAAAGTAAAACCCGTAGAATCTTTTACGCCGTTTACCGGATATACGCAACGCCCGTATGGCGGGCAGTGGGATATATGCGGCTATGAAGAATTCACGAAATGCGAATATGCTACTTTTATTGGATACGACGGCTGTGGCAGTTACGAAAATAATTCTGTCCGCTCTTATAATTTTGACCAGCACGATTGGGGGGAACGTCCTACAAATTCCGGTTTAAATGATGAAATGACTCGGGTAACAAGTCAAATTTTAGACGGAACGGTTGACGAAAATAAAGATAAAAAAATCATAAATCAACTGCTTGATTTCGGCGTGTTTGAAATAAAAGACGGCAAATATATCTGCAAAATGGCGATAGTTGAAAGATTTGAAACTTTGTTGAGCCAGAGCGTGAACGAAGACATTTATAAAAATAAAATCCTGCCGCTTTGCGATAAACTTGACAAATTAAGGGCAAATATGTTTATACGCCCGTATGTGTTCAGCACGGCGTTAAAAGCCGGGTATATCACAATCCCGGAAGATTTCAGCAGGAGCATGATCGGCATAAGCCTGTGGAGATAATCGCCGGGAAATAAAAGAGAACCGTAAAACAAGAGAACATGAAATTTTTTCGTGTTCTCTTGACATTTTTTTGTACTTGTAATATAATTTAAAATACAGGTAAGGGAAATCGTGGAGCGGTTGGCTCATCTCATGTATAAAGTGAGGTGATGCTTATGTTGAATAAACGTAGCTTACTGCGGACTTTCGTGTTTATAGCAATGGTAATATTGCTTACATACTTTTTGAGAATGGCAGTCTGTTAATTCTCTCCGCCCTCGCACGGCGGATTGCGTGACATTTTGAGTCTGGCAATTTTTTGAGAGCCAGTCGCTTTGCGAATCCCTTAACCTGTGTTTTTCTACGAATATATTATATCATATAAAAATAAAAAAGTCAAGATATTATTATAATTTTTATTAAGGAGAATCTTTTTATGAAAGATATACCCGCCCTGTTCGGTTCTTTGGTTTTCAACGATTCCGTCATGCAGGCAAAACTGCCTAAAGAAACATATAAGGCTTTGAAAAAAACCGTCGCTCAGGGAAGCCATCTTGAAGCCGATATTGCAAATATCGTCGCTACTGCCATGAAAAACTGGGCTGTCGAAAACGGCGCGACCCATTTTACGCATTGGTTTCAGCCGCTCACCGGAATCACAGCGGAAAAACACGAGAGTTTTATATCTTCGTCTTCTACAGGCAACGGTAAAATTATACTGGAATTTTCGGGGAAAGAGTTAATTAAAGGCGAGTCCGACGCGTCAAGCCTGCCTTCAGGAGGCCTCAGGGCGACTTTTGAGGCAAGAGGATATACAGCATGGGATCCGACGTCTTACGCGTTTATAAAAGACGGGACTTTATGTATTCCTACGGCGTTTTGCTCATACAGCGGGGAATCTCTTGACAAAAAAACCCCGTTGCTGCGTTCTATGCAGGCAATCGGCATACAGGCTCTCAGGATTTTAAAACTCTTCGGTAAAACCGATGTCAAGCGCATTATAACGACAGTCGGGGCCGAACAGGAATATTTTTTGATAGATAAAAAAATATATTTGAAACGTCCGGATTTAGTATATACCGGCAGAACTCTATTCGGCGCAAGACCTCCAAAAGGTCAGGAGCTTGAGGATCACTACTTCGGCGCGATCAAGCCCAGAGTTTCGGCATTTATGAAAGAACTCGACGAAGAACTCTGGAAACTCGGCGTGCCCGCTAAGACAAAACACAACGAAACAGCCCCGGCTCAGCATGAACTTGCCCCGGTATTTTCAACGACAAATATCGCGACCGACCACAATCAATTAACTATGGAACTAATGAAAATCATAGCGAACAAACACGGCTTGGCTTGTTTATTGCATGAAAAACCGTTTGCCGGGGTAAACGGCAGCGCAAAACACAACAACTGGTCGATTTCTACAGATACCGGGATAAACTTGCTTGAACCCGGCGACACCCCGTTTGACAACGCGCAGTTTTTGTTATTTCTTGCCGCAATTATAAAAGCCGTGGATAAATATCAGGATTTGCTGAGAATATCTGCGGCAAGTGCGGGAAACGACCACAGGCTCGGCGCAAACGAAGCCCCCCCGGCAATAGTTTCGATATTTCTGGGAAGCGAACTGTCCGCGATATTAGACGCTATCGAAAACGACAAGCCATACGAAGGCAAAGAAAAAGCTTTAATGGAAATCGGGGCAACTGTTTTACCCAAATTTCCAAAAGATACGACAGATAGAAACAGAACGTCGCCGTTTGCCTTCACAGGCAATAAATTTGAGTTCAGAATGGTCGGCGCGAATTTTTCTATTGCGGACGCTAATATTATATTAAACACCGCAGTGGCGGAAATTTTAAGCGAATTTGCAGATAAATTAAAAAAATCTTCGGATTTTAAAAAAGATTTGAGCATAATTATAAAAGACACGATAAAATCCCATAAAAGAATAATTTTCAACGGCAATAATTATTCCGGAGAGTGGGAAAAAGAAGCAGCAAAGCGCGGGCTTTTGCATCTTAAAACGACAGTTGACGCTTTGTCTGAATTTTTAAACGAAAAAAATATAAAATTATTTGCGAAACACAACGTGTTCACAGAAAACGAACTGCGGTCAAGATATGAAATATTACTTGAAAATTACTGTAAAATTATTAATATAGAAGCGTTGACTTTTATAGATATGATAAAAAACAGTATAATCCCGTCAAGTATAAGTTATCAGAACGAACTCGCTGATTTGGTTATCATGAAAAAGAAAATTGTAGGGTACGGCGACCCTGACGCGCCTTTTACAGACCTACCAGATAGCGAACGGCGTGCCGGGTCGTCACGCCCTACATGTCTAAATTCTTTTGTGGAAGATAAACTACTGAACAGACTTGCTATATTAACTGAAAAAATCTACACCGAAACCGAAAAATTGGAAAACACGCTGCCCGAAGCAAAAGAAATTGACGGCGACGCTTTAAAACTTGCGCAATTTTACAGGGAAATATCAGTAATAATGTCAGAACTGCGCGTTTTCGTTGACGAGCTTGAAACTCTTGTTGCGAAAAAATACTGGGCTTTCCCGACTTATGGCGAGCTTTTGTATAGTGTGAACTGAAAATATTGATGTAATTATTTATGAAAACAAATATTTCGCAGCAGGAGGAAAAAATATCATGGCGAAATTAGGCACCAAGGACTACCCGTGGACGGAAAATACGGAACATCAGGTCGAGTTTATAATTAAAAAGCTTGCGTTGACAGGGCAAGAACGTATTCTTGATTTGGCTTGCGGCTTCGGCAGGCATTGCATTTCATTTGCCCGCAAGGGGTTTTCGGTGACGGGCGTGGACATCAATAGGAGATATATAGACGATGCAATACAAACCGCGAAAGAATTGGCGCTGGACGCGACATTTATTTGCGCGGACATAAGGGATGTTACTTATCAAAATGAGTTTGATATTGTTCTAAACTTAGATGACGGAGCTATTGGTTATCTGGAAAATGATGAAGAAAACCTAAAAATATTCGATTTGATTTCAAAGGCGTTAAAACCGGGCGGCAAGCATTTTATGGGTGTAAACAATGCGGATTATGCTGAATGCCATTTCCCGGAAATTACTTGCGAAATCGGCAGTAAAATGGTGACAATCTGGCAAAATTACTGGGTTGCCGAAAAGCGGGGCATGATAGGCGCTCCCCATAATATCCGTTATGGTGAAATCGCAACAAAACCTCCGCAAATTGATATTGAAAATGAGTCTACTATGCGGTTATATTCATTAAGTGAATTAGAACAAATTTTTCAACAACGCGGCATGAAAATTGTTGCGTCTTTCGCAAACTATACCGACAAAAAATCCTCTGATAAAAATTTGGTGTTAAATGTTTATTCTATAAAGCAACAGCTTTGATTTTGACATAAATGTAATTTTATGATAAAATAAGGTGTATAATATATTCAGCGGATAGCAGGGCGGTTCGGCTCATCTCCCGAAAGGGGGTGAGAAAATGAACAAAAATTTATTTAAAATTTTGCTATACATAGCATTAGTTTTATTACTAATGTATTTGTTCAGAATAGAAGCAAATTAGCCGCCCCCAGTAAGAAAGGATAACGGCTAATTTAAAATATTAGTATTTATTTATCTGAGCTGACCGTCAAACCGTTTCTGAGACGGATTGCTGTCCGCTGAATATTATTATACACTATAAATATAAAAATGTCAATATAATTATAAAATTTTTGTATTATTTTAATTTTCAAGATTTAAACGAAAGGAATAATAATCATGAAAGCATACGGCAAAAAAACATGGCTTATCCCCGACACTTATTTAAACTCTATATCCAAGAATCAAAATCCCAGCCACGAATCGATCTGCGTCGTCAATACGTCTGATATTGACGCAGATATTAAACTCACGCTTTTTTTTGAGGACAGGGAAAAACGCGACGACTTTAAATCTTTCTGCGGCGCGGGAAAAACGCATCATATAAGACTTGACAGAATACGCTCAAAAAGCGGCGAATCAATCCCCAAAGACATACCCTACGCAATTTTACTCGAAAGTAATATCGAAGTCGTCGTGCAGTACAGCAGGCTCGACACTTCCGCCGCTGAAATGGCTCTTATGACGACTATGGGTTATCCAGTTGACGAGTGATTGCGAGGGAAATTTATATAATGTACGGATATGAATTGTAGGGGCTGGCGTCCCCGACAGCCCGCAAATATGATTTAACGCCGGTTTTTTCGGCGGGACGTCGAGGACGCCGTCCCCTACTAATAACCATTTTATTCTTTAATCAAGTAAGGCGATAAATTATGAGAAATATTGAGCTATATCAGCAAATATATAAAATAGTGGCTGAAATTCCCGGAGGCAGCGTCATGACTTACGGGCAGATTGCGCGGTCTCTCGGCAATCCGGGACTGGCAAGAATGGTCGGACAGGCTATGTTTCACGCGTCAGGCGATATTCCGTGCCACAGGGTATTAAACTGCAAAGGCGAAATGTCCCCCGAATATGCTTTCGGGGGGCAGGATATTCAACGAAAAATGCTCAAGGACGAAGGCGTTATTTTTAAACCGAACGGCTGCGTTGATTTGAAAAAATCCGGGATATGATTAATGCCGATCCTGAAAATATTAAAAAAATCATTAAAGAATCGTAAGTTTTCGGAGCGTTTAAATCATCGTCAATCGCCAAATCAGGCTCAATATCATCAGATGTTTCTTCAGGCTCTTCGTTTTCTTCTTCAATCGGCGGGATATATTCAAACACTTTCAAGTCGTATAATCTTACGGCTTGATTTTCATGGCTGTTTTCGTCTTGTTCGGGGCGAGTTATCACAAGTTTTAAATATCTCGCAATGACGGGAATAAAAAAGCCTTCATAAATATCATTGCCGCCGTCGTTCGTAACTTCATCGATTATAACCCAATTTTTTTTGTCTGAACTTACTTCAAATCTTAAACCGCTCGCGTCGAGTTCAGTTTTACCGAAATCTTCCGCGCCCTGCGAAGCCTTAATTAATCTTATAGAGTCAATTATTTTCTCGCTCCCGAAGTCGAGAATAATCCAATGAGGTTCCCCCGGGTGACTCGCGCCGTCTGACGTTTCCCATTTTGTTTCATAATTCGGGTCGTCGTCAACAAGCATCGGCGCGGATTTTTCCTCGCCGGATTCTCCGCAGAAAGAGTCGATTTTACATTCAAAAGCGATATTGTTTTTCGCCTCTGCCGGGAATAAAAATGCAAAAATCAAAGAAAGCAGTATTGTCATAAGACAAGAGACGGCTATTTTTTTATGTTTTGTTTTCATAAACTTCATCAATTTTAAACTCCGTAAATTTTTTATGAAATGCTGTGTTTGATAAACACGATAAACGTGAACGTGATTTGGTTTAACGAAGAAAATGGTTATTAGTAGGGGGTTTTCGTAGGTCACACCACCCTCGGCGTGCCGCATGTCTGATTCTACGCGGGTTTTATATCGGCGGAACGCGCAGGGGCGCGTTCCCTACAATTCATACGCCGTACATTATATAAATTTTCCGCATTTCAATAATTTTATCGAAACGACGCTATATAATTTTTTCTTTAGTAATATAGCATTTGCCATGTGTCGGAAACGTATTTTTTTGTTTAATATAATCATATAAAAAATATTTATATATTTTATTATAAACGTTTTTTCGTAAAAGTCAACAAATAAAAAAGCTCAATTTTATTTAATTCGTAAAATTTATAAAAAATTGTTGATAATTTTCTTGATTTATTGTATAATTTATAAAAATATGATAAATTTATAATTTTTTAATTCGGAGGGGTTTTTAATGGCAAAGAAAAATATAAACGTAGGGCTTATAGGATATAAATTCATGGGAAAGGCACACAGCAACGGATTAACAAAGGTCGGCATGTTTTTTGATAATTCGGCAAATATAAACAAAAAAGTGATTTGCGGCAGGGACCCTGAATGGGTCAAAGAATCCGCTGAAAAATTCGGCTGGGCAGAATATGAAACTTCATGGGAAAATCTTGTGAGACGGTCTGATATAGACATGATAGACATAACCGCTCCGTCAGACGCGCACAGAGACATCGCGCTCGCCGCGGCAGACGAGGGCAAGCATATATTCTGCGAAAAACCGCTCGCTTTAACTCTTGCGGACGCCAGAAAAATGTACGAATCAGCCGAAAAAAATAAAATCAAGCATCAAATCGGATTTAACTACAGGTTCGCCCCCGCTGTTCTTCTCGCGAAAAAAATAATCGACGACGGCAAAATCGGCAAGATATTTCATGTTCGGGCAAATTTTTTGCAGGACTGGATCATAGACCCGGATTTCCCGCTTGTTTGGAGGCTTGACAAAAAAGTCTGCGGGTCGGGTTCCCTCGGCGATTTAGGCGCGCATTTTATAGATATGACAAGATTTTTAATCGGCGAGTTCGCGACTGTTATGGGCATGAGCAAGACTTTTGTCAAGAGCCGGCCTATAAGCGAAAGAATGATAGGGCTATCAGCTACGGCTTCAGCAGACGCTCCGAGAGCAGACGTAGAAGTTGACGACGGGACTGTATTTATTTCTGAATTTAAAAATGGCGCGCTTGGAGTCTTCGAGGCGACAAGATTCGCGCAGGGGCATAAAAACGATATGTCGATTGAAATAAACGGCGAACTCGGCAGTATTAAATTTATATTCGAACGCATGAACGAACTGCATTATTACAGCGCGAACGACGAGCCGGGACTTCAAGGATTCCGGTTAATTCAGGCAAGCGAAGCGATTCACCCGTATATGCACGCGTGGTGGCCGGTAGGTCATGTAATTGGCTACGAGCATACTTTTGTGCATGAACTCTATGAATTTACAGAAGCTATCGCAAACGACAAGCTGTTAAACCCGATATGCCCGGATTTTTCAGACGGCGTAAAATGTTCGCAGATTATAGAGGCAGTCGAGTTGTCATGTGAGAGAAAAGCGTTGGTTGAAGTTGACAGTTTGTAAAATTTTAAAAAAGTTAGTTGAGAGCAAAATCATGAAAAATAAAAAAATACTGAAAAAATTTATCAGCCTTTTTGTTATTGCTGCGATGGCTTTAATATTTATACCCGTATTATTTGTCAACGCCGAGGTTAAGAATAATAATGATGCGTTTTATGTGCATATTATTGATATAGGCGAAGGCGACGCGATATTAATACAAAGCCCGGATAATGAGTTCGCGCTGATAGATACCGGCAACTATAAGATTCATAAAAGACTATATGAATATTTTGACGATATGAATATAACAAAATTCAAGTATTTAATCCTGACGCACCATCATCCGGATCATGTGGATATTGCTCCGCCGATAATCAGCGATTATCCAGTTGAAACGCTTATGATGTCGTATGGCGTTTTATCTATCAATTATTTTAGCGCTTTCGCTACTAAACTGATAGAACGGGCGGCTGAAAAAAATGTCGAAGTGATATATCCAGATGTTGGCTATGAATTTACGTTTGGCGATGCGAAATTTTTAGTATTAGGGCCAAACAGCGGCGAATATAGAGACCCGAACGATTTCAGTTTGGTCATAAAAATGACGTATAAAAACAATACGGTTATGTTCACAGGAGACATGACCGAAGTTTCTGAAAACGAAGTAATAGAGTATGCCGATAAAAATAATATAGATTTAAAATGCGACGTGTTGAAAGTAGCGCATCATGGAGATAACACTTCTACATCAGAAGCGTGGCTGGCAAAAGTTAATCCCGGATATGCGGTAATAAGCACCGGAACAGAAAACGTCGAAGGTCACCCGGGTGAATCAACGATTAAAAGGCTTGAAGCGAGTAAAGCGAAAATTTACAGGACCGACGAACACGGAAGTATAATAGTAAAATTAACCGGCAGCGATATAGAAATATTAGATAAAATGCCCTCAAATGAACCGGTTGAGCCGGTTGAACCGGAACTTCCGGAAATTATTTCTGTGTCGGTTATCCCGTCGTCATGGGCGGAAGAAGAAGTTTATGCGGCTATAAAAACGGATCTTGTGCCGGAAGAACTGCAAAAAAATTATCAAAAATATATTACCCGCATAGAAACGGCGCAGATGTTTATAAATTTAATTGAAAAAATTTCAGGGCAGTCTGTTGACGGTTTTATGAAAATAAAAGGAGTTACGATAAACGCCAGCGTTTTTACTGACACAAGCGACAAAGCCGTTTTAGCGGCTAACGCGCTCGGTATCGTCAACGGCGTTGGAAATAAAAAATTCGCCCCGGACGATTTTCTAACACGCGCACAGGCCGCCGCTATTATTAACCGCACTGCGCACTTGTTAGAGATTAATACCGACGGTTATTCGCATATATTTGTCGATGTAAGCGGGCATTGGGTCGATGCTGAGCTTGGCTGGCTCGCTCAAACTGAAATCATCAGGGGGATGGGTGAAAATATATTTGACCCGGACGGCAATCTTACAAGAGAACAGGCAATAGCGATTATTTACCGCGCTTTCGCGTCACTTTCACAATAATTTGGGACGCAAAGGAGTTATGATTTAAAATGACAGATGTTTATTATACTGAGTATATCGCAGGAATACCTATCAGATTAAAAAAGCCGTTTGATTTTGGCTTTTTAAATCAATACGGCGAGGTATTCACAGTAGTCGGCAACTGGAACGGTTCCGGGAATTTATGTTTCGGAGTTAAAGATAAAAATAACGGCAAAAAATATTTTTTGAAATTCGCGGGCGCGCCGAAAGAAAAATTTGATTATATCACGGTAGACGAAGCAATCGGATATTTGAAAGACGCAAAGCAAATTTATCAGGATTTGGCTCACGAAAATTTGATAAAGTTTATCAAAGGCGAAGAAACCGGCGGAGGATATATTAATATTTTCGAGTGGACCGACGCTGAGTGTATCGGCTATCCGTCGCCTGAAACGCGCAAAAAATTTTTGAATCTGCCAGTCGATAAAAAACTGCGGGCGTTTGAAGATATATTAAATTTTCACGCTCATGTGGCTGAAACTAATTATGTCGCTATTGATTTCTACGCTGACCAGATCATGTATGATTTCGAAAATAATAAAACTATAATCTGCGATATTGACTTTTATCAGAAATCGCCGTATTACGGGGATAAAGGCTCATGGGGTTCGACAAATTTTGTGTCGCCCGAAGAATGCACTCCCGGGTTGAGAATCGACGAGATAACAATGGTCTATACTATGGGCGCGACTGCGTTTTCGATATTCCCAAGCATAGATTATAACCGTTCTATTGAAAATTGGACGTTAAATAAAAAGCTTTATAATATAGTTAAAAAAGCCGTGAGCGACGACAGAAGCCAGCGTCAGCAGTCAATTTGCGAACTAATAGACGAATGGAACACAGGAATTGACGAATATATTTAAAAGATTTTAATTGATTATTTTGAGAGGAGCGTTTTATTTTGAACGAGCGCAGAAAAAAATTTTGGATAAGAGTTCTGGTACTGCTTATGCTTGCCAGCCTTGTACTGCCGAGCCTTATAATATTAATTAACAGATAACGGCAAATAATATTAGCAGTAAAAATATTAATTTTAATTTAATATAAAGAAATAAAATAAAATCATGAATAACAAAAACGATGTTTTAAAAAAATATATTATAACCAGATACGGCAGCCTCTCTAAATTCTTAAAAAAAGAAAAGTTTTCGCCGCATCACTTAGAAATTGTGCTTCACAAAAACGATATTTTTTATGAAATAGGCATCGGCATAAAAATATGCGCCGTTTTAAATATCGACGCCGAAAGGCTTTTCTGCCACAACGAAATAATTGAATTAAATAATGATTTTCAGGAAAATAATCCGGAAGAGAGTTTATCTTTGGACGAGATTATCAAAGAAAAATACGCGCGCCTCGATGAAGAAAGGCGAAAAAAAGTGCTGGATTTCGCAAATTATATATATGAAAACGGCAACGGCAATTTATAAGAGAATCATAAAAATTAAAATTTATCTAAATTTATAAGCAACGCGGTAATGTCGGCGGGAGAAATTCCCGAAATTCTTGAAGCCTCGCCGATATTTTCCGGGCGCATTTTTTCAAGTTTTTGAACTGCCTCAATCCGCAAGCCTTTTAGGGACGAATAATCCAAATCTTTTGGGATTTCTCGGCCCTCTAATTTTTTGTGGCGTAAAATTTCGGCTTCTTCGCGTTTTATATATCCGCCGTAACGTATTTTTATCATGGCGAGTTTAAATATTTCTTCAGGAATATCGTCAGGACGCTCTGCGTCTATTTCTTTTAAATTTTCGTAATTAAGTTCCGGACGTTTTAATAAATCTATAAGCTTAATTCCAACGTTTATTTCAGAAGCGTTGTTTTCCCTCAAAATTTTATTTGTTTTGTCAGTTGGGTAAACAGTTTTATTTTTTACCCTCTCTATTTCTTTTTCTATAAGTTCGATTTTGGCTTGCAGTTTTGTATAACGCGCAGGATTAATTAATCCAAGTTCAAGCCCGTATTTCATCAGTCTTTCGTCGGCGTTGTCCTGACGCAGGGACAGCCTATATTCTGTGCGGCTTGTCATAACTCTATACGGCTCTTTTGTGCCTTTTGTGACTAAATCGTCGATTAGCATCCCTATATAAGACGAAGCCCTGTCAAGCGTAAATTCCGGTTTGTTTTGCGCTTTAAGCGCGGCGTTTATTCCCGCGATCAAACCCTGCGCGGCGGCTTCTTCGTATCCTGACGTGCCGTTAAATTGCCCTGCCCCGAAAAGATTTTCGATATTTTTAAATTCAAGCGAGCGGCGAAGCTGCAAAGGGTCGCAGCAGTCATATTCGATAGCGTATGCCGGACGCATGATTTTCGCATTTTCAAGCCCGAGCATAGAGTTTATTATTTTTTTCTGTATATCTATCGGCATAGAAGTCGAAAGCCCCTGCAAATACATTTCTTTTGTATCTTCCCCCATAGGCTCAATAAAAATCTGATGACGTGTCTTATCCGCGAACCTTACTACTTTATCTTCGATACTGGGACAGTATCTCGCTCCCGTGCCTTTTATCTGACCTGAATACATAGGCGACCTGTGGAGATTCTCACGGATTATTTCGTGCGTTTCTTCGTTTGTGTATGTGATATAGCATGCGCGTTGATTTTCGTTTGTTTTATTTAATTTTTTTGTTTCACCTGAAAAATTAATTATTTCTCTGTCGCCGCATTGCATTTCAAGAACGCCGTAATTAATGCTGTCTGAGTGAACTCTGGGCGGAGTACCTGTTTTAAATCTCATCATTTCTATCCCGTTTTGTTTTAAATTTTCAGACAGATAAGACGAACGCGCCATGTTATCCGCGCCGCTCTCGACTGAGCTGTCCCCGATTATTATATTGCTGTCAAGATAAGTCCCGCAGGCTATAATTATATTTTTTGCCTCAAATATTTCTCCCGTTCTTGTTTTAACGCCGACTGCGTGTTTTTTGCAGGGACACGATACATCGTGTCCGATGTCGGACGCCATATATGGCGTCCCTACGGATTCAAAGATTATTTCGGTTATTTCGGCTTGATAAATATCAAGATTTTTTTGATTTTCCAGAGTTTGTTTCATGAGAGCATGATATTTTTTTCTGTCCGACTGAAACCTGAGAGAATGAACCGCAGGGCCTTTGGACGAATTCAGCATTCTGCACTGGAGCATGGTTTTATCCGCGATCTTTGCCATTTCCCCGCCAAGGGCGTCAATTTCAAATACAAGATGACCTTTGCCTGTCCCGCCGATTGACGGGTTGCAGGGCATATTGCCGATTGCATCCAGAGACAGTGTAAAGATAATTGACTTTACACCCATTCTGGCAGCGGCAATAGCGGCTTCTATCCCAGCGTGTCCCCCGCCTATAACCGCGACGTCATATATATTATTTTTATTTATAATATTCATATTTTTTAATCCTGCGTTCATTTATTTTTTGATTATTTATGTTATAATAAATTCAAACCGTCAGAGTTATAAAGTCATACATAAAAAGGTGTAGCTACTATGGATAATCCGCATAAAAATCACCGCAGCCGTCTAAAAGAAAAATATAAAAAAGACGGTCTTGATATTTTAAGTTTTCATGAAAAACTGGAACTTATCTTGTTTTATTCTATACCGAGAAAAAATACAAATAAAATCGCTCACGAACTGGCCGAAAAATTCAAAGACCAGAATGGCAGATATTCTCTTGCGAATATTTTTGAGGCAAGCGATAAAATGCTTAAAGAAATAAACGGCATATCAGACCAGACTGTTTTGTATTTAAAGCTTTTAAAAGATATAACAAGACAGTATAATCTCGATATAGCGAATAAATCCACAAAAACCATAGATAAAGCATATCATGAAAATTTTCTTATCGCGCATTTTACGGGAAAACAGAAAGAAGAAGTTGTTTTAATCGCGTTAAACAATCGAATGGAACGAATATCAAGCGATGTTATATATGTCGGTTCTGTTAATTCCACAAAAGTCGATATGAATAAAATGGTGCGAATCGCTCTGGATAACAACGCTTCGGCGGTAATTATTGCGCATAACCACCCAAACGGGCCCGATTATCCCTCGCCGGAAGATTTAAATACAACCGGACGTTTGGAGAGGCTTTTTACTGAAATCAGCATAAATTTTATTGATCATTACGTAGTGTCCGACAAAAAAATATCAAGCATAAAACAAAAAAATATATACGGCTATATTTAAATAATAAAAAGAAACAACGCATAAAGAAAGTGAGTTTTTGTAAAAAAATAATGAATACGAATTTAAGAGAAAATAATAAATTTCAGCTTGTTTCTGAATTTGCCCCCACGGGCGACCAGCCGCAGGCTGTGGACAGGCTTGCCGAAAATATAGAAAAAGGCGCAAGAGAACAGGTTCTTTTGGGGGTTACGGGTTCGGGTAAAACTTTTACTATGGCAAATATAATCGCAAAACTCAACCGCCCGACCCTGATTCTCGCCCACAACAAAACTTTAGCCGCGCAGCTCTGTACAGAATTCCGCGAATTTTTCCCAAATAACGCAGTCGAATATTTTGTCAGTTATTATGATTATTACCAGCCCGAGGCTTATCTTCCCGGAAAAGATATTTATATAGAAAAAGATTCGTCGATAAACGACGAGATAGATAAACTCAGGCATTCGGCGGCATCTTCGCTTTTATCAAGAAACGATGTTATTATAGTTTCGAGCGTTTCGTGCATATACGGATTAGGCGACCCTGCGGAATATGAAAATCTCTCTGTCGGGGTACGCGTCGGAATGAAAATGCCGAGGGAAGAATTTATTTCAAGGCTTGTAGATATTAATTATAACCGCAACGATATTAATTTAGACAGAAAAAATTTCAGGGTACGCGGAGATATTGTCGAAATTATCTCGGCGGATTCAAACGACAGGGCCACGAGGGTCGAATTTTTCGGCGACGAAGTTGACAGAATCTCAGAAATAAATATAGTTACGGGGGAAGTGTTTAATTTTTTGAAATTTACGACGATATTCCCCGCTTCGCATTTCGTCGTTTCAAAAGAAAAAATAGAAGCCGCTATATCAGAAATCGAGGAAGAACTTGAAAATCAGATACAGTTTTTTCAGGATAATAATAAATTAATCGAAGCGCAGCGAATAGAAGAGCGCACGCGCTACGATATAGAAATGATACGCGAAATCGGCTATTGCAGCGGGATAGAAAATTATTCGAGGATATTCACAGGCAGGCCGTCGGGAGCAACGCCATATACTCTTATGGATTATTTTCCGGATAATTATATTATGTTTATAGACGAGTCGCACGTCTCTGTCCCGCAGGTCAAGGGCATGAGCGCGGGAGACAGGGCGAGAAAAAGAAATCTCGTCGATTACGGTTTCAGGCTGCCGTCGGCTTATGATAACCGCCCTATGAATTTCGACGAGTTTTTAAATAAAATAAATCAGGTTATATATGTCAGCGCGACTCCCGCCGAATTCGAGAGAAAACGTTCGGCCGATATTGCCGAGCAGGTAATCCGGCCGACCGGGCTTCTTGACCCTGAGGTCGAAGTAAGAAAAGTTGACGGGCAGATAGACGATTTAATCGGGGAAATAAATAAAAGAGTAGCGCAAAAAGAAAGGGTAATTGTGACTACTCTCACAAAAAAAATGGCTGAGGATTTATCTGAATATATAGAAAATTTAGGCATAAAATCAAGATATATACACCATCAGGTCGACACAATCGAGAGAATAGAACTCCTCAGGGATTTACGAAACGGCGAATATGATGTTATTATAGGCATAAATTTATTGCGTGAAGGGCTTGATTTGCCCGAAGTCTCTCTTATCGCAATACTCGACGCGGACAAAGAAGGCTTTCTGCGTTCTGACACTTCGCTTATTCAAATTATCGGGCGCGCCGCAAGAAACGTGAACGGCAAAGTAATAATGTACGCCGACAACGTGACGGGATCAATGGAGAGGGCTATAACCGAAACCAACAGGCGCAGGAAAATCCAGCAGGAATATAACGAAGCTCACGGCATAACCCCGCAGACTATAATAAAATCAGTCAGGGACATGATAGATTTGAAAGACCGCGGCAAAGAAGAACTGAGCAGATCAGAGTCCAAGGCAAAAAAACTCGAGAGCAAACTCGAAAACGCCGCACAGCTCAGCAAAAAAGACAAAGACAAGTTAATCGAGGATTTAACGGGAGAAATGCAAAAAGCCGCGAAACAGCTTGACTTTGAGAGAGCCGCTTATCTGAGGGATAAGATAAAAAGATTACGAGGGGTTTAAAATTTTACATAAAATTAAATTCGTGGGCGGCAAATAATTGCCGCCCTTACAAATTAATCTTTTGATTTTTATTTTATGATTTCTCTTATTTTTTTAATTTTTTTAATCAGGCTGTCAAAAATATCGGGTTTCACAGACTGAGCACCATCACACAAAGCTTTTTCGGGATTGTTATGCACTTCTATAATCAAACCGTCCGCCCCTGCCGCAGCTGCGGCAAGCGACATAGATTCAACTAAATCAGAATATCCCGTAGCGTGCGAGGGGTCTATCACAACCGGCAGGTGCGATTTTTTGTGCAGAACGGGAATAGCCGACAAATCCAGCGTATTTCTCGTCGAAGTCTCAAAAGTCCTGATCCCCCTCTCGCATAATATCACCTGCGAAGCCCCGCCGGATATTATATATTCGGCGCTCATCAATAATTCTTCGATAGTTGACGACAGTCCGCGCTTTAACAGCACGGGCTTTTTTAATTCCCCGACTTGACGCAACAGCGTAAAATTTTGCATATTTCTCGCGCCGATCTGTATAATATCGACTTTATCGGCAAATACGCCGAGATATTCAGGCGACATTATTTCAGTCACTATAGGCAATCCCGTCTCTTTTCTTGCCAGTTCAAGCAATTCAAGCCCTTCAAGCCCCAAGCCTTTGAACGCGTACGGCGACGTTCTGGGTTTGAAAGCCCCTCCGCGCAAAAAATCCGCTCCGGATTTTTTAACTGATTCGGCAACGCTTAAAATCTGCTCTTCAGTCTCAACAGAACACGGCCCCGCAATCACGGCAAATTCCCCGCCTCCGATTTTTCTTCCCATTATATCAAATATACTCGTCTCAGGGTGAAACTTGCGCCCGGCTAATTTATACGGCTCAGAAACACGCATTATTCTTTCAACGCATGGATGAACCATAACTTCGTCTTCCGTTACTTGCGAAGTATCTCCGGCAAGCCCTATCATTCGGGTAGATTCGCCTTTTATTTCCTGAATTATCAAACCCATAGACTCAAATTTTTGCCGTATTGGATTAATTTCGTTTTCCTGCGTGCCCTGTTTTAATATTAATATCATAATATTATATTCTCCTCAATGTTATATTAATTTCTTCAAGACTTTTCAAGATTTTATTTATCACAATATTTACTTCGTCGTCGCTTAAAGTGCGCGCGCTGTCCCTGAACGATATGGCAAACGCGACAGATTTTTTGCCTTCGCCGATTTTTTCGCCTTTGTAAACATCAAACGGCTTAGCCCACTCGAATATTTTACCGCTTTTTTCTTTTATTATATCATATATAGCGGCAGATTCTGTATTATCGTCGCAGACAAGCGCCAAATCCCTTGTCATTGCCGGATATTTCGGCAGAGGCGTATATATTTTATTATTGCTTGAATTTTCATAAAGCAAATCCAAATCAATTTCGGCGGCGTAACATTTTACCGCAATTTCAAAATTGTCTGAAACATTCGGATGAATCTCTCCGAATATCCCGTAAACTTTTTGATTGTCGCCTGACAGTATAACCGCGCTTCTTCCGGGGTGATACGCGCCTGAAAGATTATGCCCCGAAATTTCCGACGATAATTTATAATTTTTTATTCCCGCCGCCTGCATGATATTTTCAACTGTGCCTTTGATTGTGTAAAAATCATTTAATTTATCTGTCGTATCATAAAATCCGAACGACAACATATTTTTTTCAATTGCCGCATAAGCCCCCTTTTGAAATGGGGTGTCGGCAACGCCGGCGGGGGTTTGCGGAAAATATATTTTGGCAATATCATAAAAATACCCATAATCGTTTCTGTTCGCAAGATTTTTTGAAATTGTGGCGAGAGTTGATGGAAGCAAAGTCGTGCGCATTACGCTTGTATCTTCGCCGAGCGGATTTATTAAAGTTATATAATCTCTCAGAGGGCTTGTTTCCGGCAGATTTATCATATCAAAATATTTAGGTGTGACAAACGAAAAAGTATAAGTTTCATAATAGCCATTTGATATTAAAGCGTTGTGAATATCAAGCAAAAACTTCTGGAATTTATCGCGTCCGCCGCGCCTGACAGAATAACCCGTGATTTTTTCGCCGGTTTGATTTTTAATATTGTTATAACCGTAAATCCTGCTGATTTCTTCGGCTAAATTCGCCGTAATTTCCGTTAAATCACCATTATCAAAATCGCTAAGACGATATGACGGTATTACAACACATTTGTCGTAAATGAGACCGTATTCACGAGGATCGCATACTTTAAAGTCTAACTTTTTAAGAATATCAAACATTTCTTCTTCGCTTATGGACGAACCGAGCAATGCGTTTATTTTTTCAACGTCAAGGTTTGTGGCGCTGCTTTCTACGAGTGTATTATATTTGTCAATTATTCCGCTAATCACAATCCCACAGTTTAATTCTTCCACAAGTTCGCATGCCCTGTTTACCGCCTGAATAGTAAGATACGGGTCAAGTCCTTTCTCGAAATTCGCGGACGAATCAGTTCTCAGACCAAGTTTGCGCGACGTATGCCTGACTGACATCTTCTCAAAATTCGCAGACTCGAAAACTATAGTTTTAGTCGCGTCTGAAATCCCGCTGTTTTCGCCGCCCATAATCCCCGCAAGCGCGACGGGTTTGCTTTCATCTGCAATTACAAGCATTTTTTCGTCAAGTTCGCGTTCGACTGCATCAAGCGTCGTGATTTTCTCGCCGTTATCGGCGTTTCTCACGATAATCTTTTTGCCGCCGCTGCGCGGGGCGTCCAAATAATCATAATCAAAAGCGTGCATCGGCTGACCGTATTCAAGCATGACATAATTTGTTATATCGACGATATTATTTATCGGGCGTATTCCCGACGCTCTGAGTTTCGCCCTCAGCCATAACGGCGACGGCTCTATTTTTACGTCTTTTATAACTTTTGCCGTATATCTGGGGCATAAATCATAATTTTTTACTTCGACGCTCAGATAATTTTTTATGTCGTCGGCTTTATCTTCGTTTTTAATTTCGGGCGTGTGAAGTTTTAACTTCCGGCCCAAAGTCACCGCGCTTTCTCTTGCAAGACCTATCATAGAAAAACAGTCGGCGCGATTCGGCGTGATTTCAAACTCGACAACAGCATCATCAAGCAATAACGCGCTTTTTATATCCTGCCCGATTTTTATATTCTGCAAATCATCTCCCTGCAAGACTAAAATCCCGTCCTCGTCGGCATACGGAAAATCATGCAAATTCAAGCCCAATTCTTCAACAGAGCATAACATTCCGCAGGATTCGACTCCGCGGAGTTTGCCTTTCGTGATTTTCTTCCCGCCGTGAATCACAGAGTTATTCAACGCAACCGGGATAATACCGCCGGCTTTGACGTTTGTCGCCCCCGTGACTATTTGCACTGGTTCGCTTTCACCAATATCAACAGAGCATACAAATAATTTATCGGCGTCGGGATGTTTTTCTACAGACAATAATTTTCCGACAGCTATATTTTTCAATTCATCAAATAAAATTTCATAATTTTCGACTTTTGAGCCGGAGTACGTCATTTTATCGCAGTAATCCTTTATATCTTTTTTGTTTATGCTTATCGGCTCGCCGTCAAGATATTCCGACAGCCATTTAATAGAAATATTCATGTTTTTATATTAATCCTTTCTTTGTTTTTAATAAATTTTTTAAATTAAGCTGTTCAATTCTAATCTTTACCGCGCCGATATGATATCTTTCGTTGTTAAATCCGCCATGTTCGTCGCCGCCCGTTGTTATTATAAAATCATATTCACGGCAAAGTTTTACGAAAAAGTCGGTAATTTCAACAGTATGATTCGGATAATAACATTCAAAACCGTTTATGCCAATCTCCATAAATTTGACCGCTATTTTTTCACACGTTTCAAGATTTTGTCCGGTATATTCGCCGGGGTGGGCAAGTACCGCATATCCTCCTGCATCATGAATGATTTTTATCACTTCTGCGGCAGATATAAAATCTTTATTCGGCGGCGAGTCATACTTGGCGAGAAACCCAAAATAGTCCCTCACGTTATTAACAAGCCCTTTGCTTTTGAGATAATCTATACTTTCCCAACCGCCGTTTTTGCGGTTACGTTCATATTTTGAAAATTCTTCTATTGATACGCTTGCGTAATCTTCCGATATTTTTTCAATCAGTTTGATTCCCATATCCGCTAATATGCCGCGATTATAACTAAGCAATTCGTTTAAGCCTTTATCCTGTATATCAAACCCATAAGCAAGTATATGATAATCAGCGCTATCCATGACCGCTATGATTTCAACCCCTGCGATTAAATCAATATTATTGTCAGCACATAATTTATACATCTCCGGATACGCGTCAATCAACTCATGGTCGCAAATAGATATTAACGTAATATTTTGGGATTTTGCTTTTTCAACAATTTCTTCGGGGCTGAGTTTTCCGTCTGAATACCATGAATGAATATGCAAATCTGCAAACATAATATTATTTCAACCTTTCTTTGTTTTATTAAATTTTATATTGGTTACAAATCATATAGATCAGGTTCATCGTCTATAAATTCAGACGGCAACCCTAAATCATTGAAATATTTGCACATTTCCATCGGGGCATATTTTTCCGAAGAATAATGCGTGCCGCCAAGCAGATTTATTTTGTTTTTCTTTTCATATTCATGTGTTTCCCGGGAATAATCGTTTACGATAGTTAATCCTGTAATCAATGTTTTGATGTTGTTCTCCAGCATTTCATTTAGTACAAACATGTCGTTTCCACCGCCGGGACAGAGCGCGATTTTTTCGCCTTGTATATTTTCGCAGCCGTATTGATAAAGGCTTGTCTTATGCCCTAAGGTTTGCGAAAATCTGTCACGCAGCTCTCCCGTCGTTTTACAATCGGTTGTGCCAATTATGCCGCACAATGCGCCGCAATATAAAAACGCCGGCTTCTCAATATTTATTTTTAATCTGGCGGCCAATGTCCCGCACGTTGAATACCTGCCAAAATTGTCAAGTGGGTGGTGCAGGATATATATTGATATATTTCTTTCTTTAAGTTCAGCGATATATTCTTCATTCGCAGTGTAATTGCCGTTATTGTTTTTCAAATTCCAATTTGTGGGATGATGTGAAAACAGCATAGCGTTAGATATATTATCGCTTAAAAGTTTGCACAATACTTTTTCAGAAAGAAAAACGGTTGTATAAACTTTTTTTATTTCATCGGTAAAATCACACATTAAGCCCATGCCGCCGTTTTGCATGAATTCCGGGAATAAATAACTATCTAATTCCGGCATTCGGTTTGCCCAATCTATATCTTTTATGCCTTCTTTAATAAAATCGTTTTTGAGTTTGGTATAAAGCTTTTTGGCTTCCATAAATAACTCCCCCCTTAAAACGGCAAGAGCAACGCCCCTGCCCTACAAATTTTCTAAAACTGCCGCAAAAATCTCATATTGTTCTCGAACAGATTGCGTATGTCGTCAATGCCGAATTTCACCATTGCAAGCCTTTCAAGCCCCATTCCGAACGCAAACCCTGTGTAAACAGTCGGGTCAATCCCGCAGCCCGCCAATACTTTCGGGTGTACCATTCCCGCCCCGAGCATCTCAAGCCAGCCCTCGCCCCTGCATGTCGGACAGTTTTCGTTATTACCTCCGCATACAAAGCATTTAGCGTCCACTTCCGCCGACGGTTCAGTAAACGGGAAGTAATGCGGGCGCAGCCTTATTTCTGCGTCTTCACCGAACAATCCCCTGAAAACTGCTTCAAGAGTATCTTTTAAATCAACAAGAGTGATATTCTTATCCACGACAAGCCCTTCAAACTGGTGAAATACAGGCGTATGCGTAGAATCCAAATCAACTCTGAAAGTTCTGCCGGGCGCAACTATTTTTATCGGAGGTTTATTTTTTTCCATAAACCTGATTTGTACGCTCGATGTGTGGCATCTCAAAAGAATATCGTCCTCGCGTATTTCTTTTTCGTCTTTTCTGATATAAAAAGTATCCTGAATATCTCTCGCAGGGTGATTTTTAGGAGAATTGAGCGCATCGAAATTATAATACGCGTATTCTATTTCAGGTCCTTTCACGATATTAAATCCCATACCTATAAATATTTCTTCAAGACTCAGCATAATCTGCGAAATTGGATGGCGTTTGCCGGTTTCTTTTTGTTTTGCCGGGAGAGTTATGTCGATTTTTTCTTCGGCAAGTTTCTTTTCAATATTTAAACCAGCCAGTTCTTTTTGTTTTTTTGCTATTAACTCTTCGATTTTTGTCTTAATTTCGTTTGCGAACGCGCCGATCACGGGGCGTTCTTCTGCGGGCAAAGTCCCGAGTTTTTTTAAAATATCCGTGAGTTTGCCTTTTTTGCCCAGATATTTTATCCTGATTTGTTCTAAGTCCGCATCTTGATTTTTAATTTCAGCCGACGCTTCGCCTAAAATTTGCGATAATTCGTTTTTCATGATTTTACAAATACCTCTTTTCTTTTTTATTTTTAACACAAAAAAACCGCCTGCGTCCCAATAATTCTCCTGAATTATGGGACGAAGCGGAACACAAAACTTCGCGGTACCACCCAAATTTTCACTTTTTTTACTTTAGATTTGCGGCGCGCCGGGGTCGTCGCGCCCTACAAATAAATAAAAACAAAAAAGCAAACACTTTTTTAAACTTTATAACGGGGTTCAAACCGCGCGAAACTACTTAAATTTTTTGTTCAAATAAATAATTTGTTTATTTCGCGTACTCGGGAGTGAAATGCAATAATACAATCTTTCGCCGGATCTCACCAAATTCCGGCCTCTCTGTATAAAGATATTTTAATATTACGCTGTCTCCGTCATCATATTTATATTTCAGTTTAATTTATTATATCACATTATCAAAATAATTACAATAGTATTTTAAAATATTTTTCGATTCGCAAAGTGAGAATAAAAGGCTCCTTTTGAAAGGAGCTGTCAGCGTAGCTGACTGAGGATTGACAGATTTTCGGCAATCCCCCGTCAAGCTAACGCTTGCCACCCCTGACTGATTGGCGTGAACTGCATGTGAACTTACGTTCACATTCGTTACACGTTTCAAAAGGGGGGCTTTCCGCGAAATATTTTTACTTTGCGAATTGAAATAAAATATTTTTAACCCCCTTCGGCAGAGCCAATATCGTCAAGGTCAATTTCAACAGGGATTTCCTCCGGTTCAGACTCAGCTTCGGTCGGCGGTTCAGTCACAGGCTCAGTTGGAGAATCAGTCTCTTCAGGAGTCGGTTCTTCTGTCGGCGTTTCTGTTTCGGTCTCTGCTTCTGTCTCGGATTCAGTAGTCTCTTCTTCCGGTTCTTCTGTCGTAGGCTCTTCTTCGGTCGTTTCAAGTTCGGTCGGCGGTTCAGTCGTTGGCTCTTCAGTAGTATCCGGAACAGGGGGCTGAGTTTCCGGGGGTTCTGTTTCTGGAGCAACAGTAGTCGGCGGAGCCGGCGGGTCGGTCGGTCTTGGGGCGACTTGTTCGTTATTGTTATTATTTGCGGGAGTCGGCGGCTCAGTTGCTGGATTGGTTATATCTTTCGAATTTGTAAATTCTTCGTCATTTGCGGTGTCTTCTTCTATTAGATGCTCAGTGATAAACTCAACATCCAAAGTAGTCGGCTGATCTGCGCCGTCATTTGTTTCAAGCGTATTACTTTCTTCGCCGTCAAGCCCGAAATTCCCTGCGTTATCTTCAGATTCTTGTTGTTTGCCGTTAAATAAATCTTTTATATTGCTTATATCAACTGCCCGCAGTATCAGAGCCCCGAGAAAAATAATCGCCGTAATAAAAAATGCCACGACTACATAATAAATTTTATTTCCGTCTACTGCCGTTTTATTTTTCGATTTTGATTTATTTCGTGCGACATTAAAAGTTTTAAAATCAGAATCTTCAGCGGTGTCGCCGTCCAAATCATCAATTTCATTAATATCGTCGATATTTTCGATATTATCAATATTATCAATATTATCAATATTATCAATATTATCAATATTATCAATATTATCGTAATTGTCATCTATAACGCTTTTACCAGAGTTTATTGCCGAAATATCTTCAACAATATCATTTATATAATCTGTATCTCCTGCATCTTCATCAATACCGGCATTTTCAGCGTCAGCTTCTTTTTCTTTGTTTTTTTTGGTTTTTTTCTTTGATTTTTTTTCAGGTTCCCCGCCGTTTATAAAACTGTCTATAATATCCATATAAGCCATATTATCGTCGTCAGACATATCAGAATTCTCAGAATCATCCCAATCGTCCAGATCATAAGAAAAAAATATGCTCTCGCCGTTTTCGTCAAAATTCAACATATTATTTTTGCCGTACTGCGAATTTATCCCGTTGATTTTATTATATTCTTTTCGTTTGCCCTCGTCCTCAAGAACTGATATTGCCTCGTTGAGCAGTTTCATTTTTTCTTCGGCAAAAGAAGTGTCGCCCTGATAAGTATCCGGATGATATTTTTTTGCCAGCGTTTTATACGCGTTTCTTATAACTTCGATCGAAGCCGAGGGCGAAATCTCCAGCAGTTCGTAATAATTCATAACAAAAACTCTTTTCTTCCTGTATCTTAAATATCAAGAAAATATAAAAAATATAAATAAAAATTATCGCAATAAATTACATAATTTTTTGATTTTAAACATTAATATATACATTATATACTAAAAATATTAAATTTACAATATTATTTTATATTATAATTTTATTATGTGCAACATTATTCTGTTAACTCTGTATTAAATATCAGTTAAAGTATTTTAAATCAGTAATATTTATTTAGTTTATTTGGTTTATTTAATTTGATATTATTGATATTTATAAAAAAGTATGATAAAATATATAATATAACTCTTCAAAAAATTTTATGTAAAAATCAGGAGGGATAAATCTTGATATATTTCGGGGAAAACAAAGAATATATTTTGTGCGAATGCGAAACATGCAAAGGCGAAATGTATATCGAAAAAAATAATATAGCAGATGAGGACGCGTATTCATATCATCTTTATGTGCCGATAAAATGCAGGTGCGGTTCAGTCGACGAATACATAAGCAGGGCAAAAAAATCATGCCACAGAATAAAACACGAACTTTTCGCTTTATCTGATCTGCTTCATAAACAGCAGAATGTTTCAGGCAAAATAAGCGAAATAACTTCTGAATTAAATAAAAAATTCGAGCCGCCGTCGTTTTTGCAGTCAGTCGGCAAAGATTTATTGTTCGCCGTAAAAGTTTTCCTGATACTTCTCGGGGCAGTTATAGGCGTAGAAATATTTTTGTTTATTATCACTGCGCTTATGTTTTTTTTCGGCATCGCGTTTCAGGCGCCGGATATAGCTGCAAACGGCAACGAGCTATTTTATAATATAAATATATTCAAAGAACGGGGCGGCAATTTTTTATCAAGTTTCGGTTGGGACGCGGCTGTCAAGCCGTTAAACGAATACGGCGCCGATCCATCAGAAGGCTTGATTTTTGGTTATATACCCGCCGCAATAATCGGAATTATAATAATCGTGTTTTATATATTTCTCATAGTCCTTCTCGTAAGGGTTGCAATAGACGTGGCAAGGCTGACTTTATTTGCGAGCAAAGTCATGAACCAGAAAATAAAAATAAATCAAAAAAGAGAGGAATATCAGAAACAGCTCAGCGACCTGAGCGTGATATATCAGAATCTGGGCGACCAGATAAACGAATTTACAGTAATCCCAAACGATTATAAAAATATAAGGGCGGCAGACTCCATACTCAGATATTTTATAAACAACAGGATAGACACGGTAAAAGAAGCTTTAAATCTTTATCATGAAGAAGATTTCAAAAACAAAATGCTTGAATACAGCAAGGCACTTTATAACGAATCAAAACAAACCCGGAGATATACAAAAGCGCTTTACATGATGACTTCGGACGAGAATATAAAAGTTGACATAAAAGAGCCAAAAGAAGATACTTCCGGGTCTGAAAGCGAAAACGCACAAATCGGCGAAATGTTGAAAGGCGCGTTTTCAAAAATAAAAAAGCCTCAACAAAATTTAAAGAAATCAAAGAAAGTTGCAAGAATTCCCCCGCCGTCGGTTACAAACCGCGTTAATGATAAAATATCGGAGGACAAAAAGGAAAAAAATATTCCGGAAACTCCGGACATTTCAAGTGTTACGTCAAATCCGGATCAGGATTTTGATTTTGAAAATCCTGTCGAATCAGATGCAGAGCGTGACGAATTAGACGAATTGCTGACACAAAACAGCGAAAAAAACGAAACGGATGAAGTGAATGAACTAAATGACAATGATGAAGAAACCGAGAGTGAATTTGATGAATTTGGTGAATTGCAGGGAATTTTTGAAAATATCAATATTCCAGATATGCCTGAAAATATAGAAAGTATAGAAAGTATAGAAGATATTGAAAATATTGAAGAACCGAAAGAAACAAACAAAAATGACAAAGTTGATGAAATGAGCGCAGTTTTTGACGGCGTACCAATGGACGAATGATTTATATAAAAACAAAAAATTAATAGAGCGTTCGGATTTAATATGACGGACTGTTGTCATATTAAATATGATATAATAGATTTTGTTCTGGAATGATTTTCGGGACAGGTCTATTTTATTGTGAAATTATGCTTGAATAAACGAAGCGAATTTATATAATATACAGAGAGGAAGAATATGAGCAGAATAGGAAAATTGGCAGAATATATATTCGATAAAATCCATAAAAATTATGACGAAAAAACAATAGAATTGTGGGCAGTAAAATGTGCATATCATCATTTATACGGCGTATCATATATGGCATCGTTGATAGCCGCAAAACGCGGATTGAATGTCGAACTTGCTACGATGGCAGGTATGTTGCATGATATTGCATATTTTGACCCGATTGATTCTCCTGCCGGAACTCACGCGGATCTTGGGACTCTCATATCGATGGATTTATTAAAAGAACTTAATATGACATCGCAGGAAGAAAATGAAATAATATGCAGTGCAATAAAAAAGCATAGTGATAAAGATGTTATTGATACGCCGTTTGATGAAATTTTAAAAGACGCTGACATACTTGCTCATGGTCTTGGAGATGTAACCTCTGAAAATAAAGATCTTATAGGAGAACGCAGAGAAGGCAGATGGATTGCGCTCTGTAAGGAGTTTGATTTCTTGGATTATGAAAATCTGCGGATTAACTGTACCGAATAAGCAATTTCCCACATCGTCCGGCACGGCGGCAATTAAAGAATAAATTTTATAAATTAAACAGGAGAAAAACATGGATAATAAGCAATGGCTTCTCGAAAATGGAGGACCCGCAATACAACTGCGTATGGTTGCCTTGAAAAATACGAACAGTGTAGAGAATAACAGCGAAAATGCTGTTTTGGCATTGCTTGATATTGATGGAGTTCATTTGATTCTGAATAAGTTTGACGGATTTCAAACGTCGGACAGGGATAAAAAGACATTAGAACACCTGATACATTATTATAAAGATACTTGTATAGAGAGATTTTTCCCATTGGTTATGGATTTGGGATTTCGCGTAGGTATTCAAATATTCGATGAAAAGATGGAGTCTGTCGCGGATATATTTAAGTTTCTGTATGCGTATGCAGATGAAGATGGAAATTGTCATAACTATTCTCTTATGCTCCATCAACATTTCTTTATGTCTGGTTATCTGTTTCCGGAAGTAGTGGAATCTATGGAAAACAGAATAAATGCCTTACATAAAGCGGCTAAAGAAAAAGTATTCGATGTCTATCAAGATGAAAGCGAATTGCCTAAAAAACCCGAAATATGGACGGACTACGGAGTTCTAAAAGATGCAATGAATCCCTGGAACAGAACCGCCGAAAAACCTTTGCCTATGTGGTACGATATATTGGCGCTCGCTTATTATGCGGATAAATGCGCCGACCCGGAGAACGCGAAAAAAATCAACGATATTGTTGAGTATATAATCGACCCAGAGTTTCAAAGATTACCACGCGAAGCGTTGTTATATGTCAAGGCAAGACGAATGTATCACGCAGGCGGTTTTGGTGTAACGTTGCCTTTATACAAAACCGATGAACATACCGTGCCATCAAATTTGTCTGCTGCGTTTGAAATTCTTGATATTATGTCGCATTTTGAAATGGCGCGTAAATCCAAATGGTTCGGCAGTTGCCTGAACTATTTGGAGCAATTCAAAACGGAAACCGGAACTTATATATTCCCAAAAGAATACTTGAATAAAAAATACATTGATAAAGCGTTTCTTAACAAAACGAATATGTCTTTAAAAGGCGATGAACGGGAACAAATGAAACGCGAGTTGATCAGTACAATGAAAATGACTGAAATATATAATAGAATATTATAAAAAAATTTAAAAATTTATATAAATCAGTATAATAACAGCAACTGTACGTTGCTTTACATTTTATAAGCAATTTCCCACATCGTCCGGCACGGCGGCAATTAAAAAATAAATTTTATAAATTAAACAGGAGAAAAACATGGATAATAAACAATGGCTTCTCGAAAATGGAGGACCCGCGATAAAACTTAATTTGATAAGTGAAGGTTTGGCAGATAAAAATAATTACGATTTAAACGAATTAGCCGAAGAATTACTGCAAGTAGAAAAAGTAAAGACGGCACTCACATATTTCGACCAATTCAAGGATTTTCACTCTATGCGTGACCGCGATTTATTTGGTTTAATACATGGCTGGAACGAAAACAGTTTTGAGATGTTCATGCCGTTTCTTATCAATCTTGGATTTCAGGCGGGTATATCTGTATTTGACGAAAAAGCTGAATATTTGCGTAATACATACCGCTATTTAATTGCCCCCGACGAATCGGACGAAATACATTGGACGCACGTTTACGGCTTGATTATTATTTACAATTTGCTGAGAGCCGGATATTATGATGACGATATGCTTGATTACATGAGTAAAAGAATCGTAAACATGGTGGGTAAAGTCGCGGAGAATAATATATTTGACTTTTATGAAACCGACCCGTCAAAAATGAAAGGCAGATCAAAACCAAAACGGTGGCAGGATAGACCTATCATAAAAGACATACATATTTGTGAAGCCGGTGAAATGCCTCTGCCGACAAGTTATCATATCGAAGGAATGTTAAACATATATAGAAACGTCAAAGACAGCGAAACAAAAGAAAAAATCGACGGTATAATGCGGTATATTTTAAACCCGCAGTATCAAAAAACGGGCGGCAACTACGGAATACACTGGGACGGTCTGCGAAAAACATACCATTCAAGCAGTAGCGGCTGGGCTTTGCCAAATTATAGCAGCGATACGCCCTCGGCGAATATATGCTTTTTAGAAAAAATGTCTTTCTCGCCTGTTATGCGCGAATCTGAATGGTTTCAAAAATGTATGGATAATCTCGAACAATACCGAACCGAACGCGGCACATATTTATGCGAACATTTTGAGTTTATGTCTAACGTGCGTCCATGTCCATGTAATCCGAGTACGTTTTGCGATGCGTTTATTGATAAAAATGTTTTGCAGACAATCAAAAAAAGCGAAAGAAAATTTTTCGCGTTTGAGTTATGCACCACATTATATATGATTATCTTGAAAAATAGAATAGACTGTTCAAAATAAGTATTTTCTTCGTTAATATTATTTTTGTTTATATAAGTTTATTAATATAAATCTAAAAAAGGAATAAAAAAATATGCCGGAAAAACAAAATAAAAATACACTCGAAAAAATTATTACGCACTCAAAAAACCATATAACAATTAAAGGCGCAAGGGTACATAATCTCAAAAATATAGATTTGCAGATTCCCAGAGATAAATTTATAGTTTTTACCGGACTTTCAGGCTCGGGTAAATCTTCGCTCGCATTTGACACAATATACGCAGAGGGTCACAGAAGATTTGTTGAGTCTTTGTCGTCTTACGCAAGACAGTTTCTGGGGCAGCTCGACAAACCCGACGTAGATTACATCGAAGGGCTTTCCCCATCTGTTTCAATCGACCAGAAAACAACGTCGAGAAATCCGCGTTCGACTATCGGGACAATAACCGAAATTTACGATTATTTAAGACTTTTATTCGCAAGGGTGGGAGTCCCCCACTGCCCCATCTGCGACAGGGTTATACAACAGCAAACTATCGATCAAATTATCGACCAGATATTAGAGCTTGAATCCGGCAGCAGATTTTATATTTTATCGCCTGTTATAAAAGGCAAAAAAGGCACGCACGAAAAAGTTTTCGAGGACGCAAAAAAAGGCGGGTTCGCGAGAGTCCGGGTAAACGGCAGCATATATGATTTAACCGAAGAAATCAGCCTCGATAAAAATAAAAAGCACAATATAGAAATTTTAATCGACCGTCTGGTTATGCGCGACGATATTAAAACGCGTCTCACTGATTCAGTAGAAACAGCCTGCAATTTATCGGGCGGAATAGTTATTGTCTCGGTTTTGGACCAGCCCGAAAGCGAAGAACTTGTATTTTCGCAGAATTACGCGTGCGAAGAACATGGGATAAGCATCGGCGAACTTGCCCCGCGCATGTTTTCTTTTAATTCGCCGTTCGGCGCGTGTCCCGAATGTTCGGGACTTGGCGTAAGGCAGCAGTTATCGATAGAAAAACTTTTATTTGACAGATCAAGGTCCCTGAGAGAAGGGGCAATCGTGGCAAACGGATTTAAAACGATGGACAACGACACTTACGGGGAAGTAATGCTTGAATCCGTGGGAAAAGAAAACGGATTTACTCTTGATATGCCAATCTCAGAATATTCTGAAGCCGCGTTAAACGCTTTGCTACACGGAACAGGCTCTAAAGAATACTGGGCGCAGAAAGGCAGGCATAAATTTAAGTTCAGGCACGAGGGAATCGTGAACACTATAACGCGCCGCTACCGGCAGACCGGAAGTTCCGGGGTCAAAGCTGAAATCGAAAATCTCATGGAAGACGTAAACTGCCCGTCGTGCGGCGGCAAAAGACTAAAACGGGAATCGCTTTCTGTTAAAATCAAAAACATGAATATAATAGATATTTGCCTGCTGTCTATACTCGAATCAAAAAAATATTTTGATAATATCACGTTTAACCAGAAAGATTCGGTCATAGCCAGAGATATTATAAAAGAAATTCGTGAGCGTTTAGGCTTTCTCGTGAGCGTCGGGCTTGATTATCTCACGCTTGAACGTCGCGCCGGGACTTTATCAGGCGGCGAAAGCCAGAGGATAAGGCTCGCCACTCAGATTGGCTCGTCTCTTATGGGAGTGTTATATATACTCGACGAACCGTCGATCGGACTGCACCAGAGAGATAATTCAAAACTTATAACGGCTCTTAAAAGATTAAGAGACGTCGGAAATACTGTTATAGTAGTCGAACACGACGAAGAAACTATCGAACAGGCTGATTATATAGTAGATTTAGGTCCGTATGCCGGAGTCCATGGCGGTAAAATCGTGGCTCAGGGTACAGTCGCGCAGATAAAAAAATCAAAAACAGTCACAGGCGATTTTTTGAGCGGCAGAAGAAATATAAAAACCCCTAAACTTGAAGAAAGGCGCGCAGGCAACGGAAATTTTATAAAAATAATCAACGCGCGCGAAAACAATTTAAAAAATATAGACTGTGAAATCCCGTTAGGCGTATTTGTGTGCGTGACCGGAGTTTCGGGTTCGGGGAAATCTTCGCTCATCAACGAGATATTATATAAAAAACTCGCGAACGAATTAAACGGAGCTTATACGAGGGCTCGAAATTTTGACAGGATAGAAGGCACGGACGCATTAGATAAAATCATAGCTATCGACCAGTCGCCGATAGGCAGGACGCCACGGTCCAATCCTGCGACTTACACTGGGCTTTTCGCTGATATTCGTATGCTTTTCGCCGAAACTCAGGATGCTAAAATGCGCGGGTTCAAACCCGACAGATTCTCTTTTAACATGAAAGGCGGACGCTGCGAAGCCTGCGAGGGCGACGGCGTGATTAAAATCGAAATGCACTTTTTGCCTGACGTTTACGTGACTTGCGACGTATGCAAGGGCAGGAGATATTCAAGGGAAACGCTCGAAGTCAAATATAAAAGCAAGAATATATTTGATATTTTAGACATGACTGTCGAAGAAGGCGTTGAATTTTTCGCGAATATTCCGGCGATAAGCAGAAAATTAAGAACTTTGAACGACGTGGGTCTGGGATACATAAAAATAGGGCAGTCGTCAACAACTCTCTCAGGCGGCGAGGCGCAGAGGGTGAAGCTGTCGACAGAATTGTCCAAACGGGCTACGGGAAAAACTATTTATGTTCTCGATGAACCAACGACTGGGCTTCACATAGCCGACGTCGAAAAACTAATCGAAGTTTTGCAAAAATTAGTCAACACCGGAAACACAGTTATAGTTATAGAACATAATCTTGACATGATAAAAACTGCGGATTATATAATAGATTTGGGACCTGAGGGCGGGGCGCACGGAGGCGAGATAATAGCGACCGGGACTCCCGAGGAAGTCGCGGAAAACCCGAAATCTTACACAGGCCAATATCTTAAAAAATTCTTTGACAAAATAAAAAATAAATAATAAATATCGCAAGAATACAAAAACGGGGGTAAAATCCCCCGTTTTCAACATTATATCATATTAAAACTTTCTATTTTATTTTTATAATATTCGCATTTTTCTGCCATTATATGGCATTTACATATATTTTTGTTTACGGCTTTGTTTGCCAGTCTCAAAAATCTTGTTGTTTTCTGCTTTTTGCCCGAAAAGAAAAAATCCGCCAAACCGCTTGATATCCGAAATTTTATCTGATACAGGCATAACACGAACGCAGTTTTTAAAAAAGATTTTTCATATTTCTTTTTGATTTTCAAAAGCATTTTTTGCGACTTTTTTTCTGGTGTTTTTACGGGGTCTCTTTCTTTTATCATCTTTGATTTCTCCGATTTTGTTTATTTATAAATTTTAGCGGCTGTAACTATAATTAAATATATAAAAATACAATGCGCATAAAAACACATAACGCGTATAAGCCTTTTTTATATACACAATATAATAAATATTATGCGTTTTGTCAAGAGATTATTCAAAATAAAAAAATCATATAGTAAACTTTTTATGAATTAATTTCGAACTTTCTTTTAATCTCTGGAAAAAATTATCGCAATTTATAATATTTTTATCTTTTTTTCCTGTTTTTTTGATTTGTTTTGCTATATTTACCATTATATCGCACACTAATCACAAACCAGTCACAAAATATTATCTTATCGGCTTTTTATACTCACAAACCAGTCACATAGCAAATAATTTTAAAATAAAAATTAATAAAAATTTTACTTGCAATTTTTATTTACCTGTGATATAATATAATTTACTGTAAATAAATCAAGTAAAATTTTTATAAAAAATTTGATGTTTTTTGGAGGTTTAAATATATTATGGCTAATATGACTACCATTGAAATAATTTTTGGCACGGTAATTTTAGTTTTCGCCGTATTTCTTACTGTCGCGGTACTTCTTCAGCACGGTAAGACCCATCATTTGTCCGGTACTATCGCAGGCGGAGCCGAAACTTTTTTCGGCAAAGAAAAAGGCAAAACAATAGATAAAATACTTTCGACGGTTACGTCTATAGTCTCGGTTATTTTCGTAATTGCCGTCGTCGTGCTTTATGTGCTGCAAAAAACCTAAATAAAATTAATTATTTTATAAATTATAAAATTATAAAATACGGGGGAGCGGATAAATCCGTCCCCCCGCAATTATTTATTATTCAAGTTTTTCAAATATATAAACCGTATTTTTTGTGAATACTTCAACCGCAAATCCAAGTTTGAGATAAAATTCCATGTTTTCGTAATTTTCAAATCTCGTCGCCTTCAAAAAATCTTTTATCGTATATGTTTCTGTATCGCCATACGGATTGTTTACTTTAATTTTATCTCCGGGGATATTTATTTCTTTTACTATGCAATAATTCATTTTCCATACCGGAGTAAATTTTTCATTGTTTTCCGGGTCTCCTTTTGTTTTATTTTTATTTTCAATTTCGCTCCCACTTTCTAAATCAACTGCGGCATACGGGCATATAACCGGCATATTTCTTGAAAGAGCTTCGTATATTTTATCTATTAATTCGCTGTTTTTTATATTTTTATACTGCGTTATTTTATAATCAGGGAACTGCTGCGTTATTTCGCTGTAAAAATTATTGTTTGCCGAAACCGAAATTATATTTATTGCCGGAATATTTTTTATTTTAACCGGATTTTTATATTTTACGTTGTTAACTAAAGAATTTATGCTGTCGTTTATAGAAATATCAATCATATTTTGTTTTATAATCATTGTCGCCGCCGCGACAAATCCGACCGCGCATATTATACATAAAAAAATCACGGAAGATTTAAAAATTTTCACTGTAACTTTTCTCCCTGAATTAAAATAATATAAATATATTTGTATATTTGACGCTTTATATATTTAAAATGTTCTGTTGTTATAATAATATTATAATATTTTGTTTTTATTTTATCGGCAGAAAAAAGTAATATTATCTGAATTTTTAATTGTTTTGTTTTTTATATGCTATAACGTTAAAAACCCCGATGCAAAAACCGGGGTTTTTATTATACGCTATAAATAGTTTAGAAACAACAGCGGTTTCTCCGATTACGGTAATAACCGTCAAATCCCCTGTCGAATCCAAATAAACTGCATATCCCGCAGCATCTGCGCCTGCGTCTGCGGCAGCAGCCGTCGAATCTTAGAAATTCGATTTCGCCGTTTCCGTCGCATCCGCATCTGCATTCATTTTGGCAACAATGTCTGCCGTTTCTGTTTTCTATAAAATAATCTTCACCTATAAAATCTCTATCATTATTACAACAGCTCATAATATATACCTCACACTCATACTTTTGTAGTATCTCAAAAGCAACCGTATATATTATAATAAAATATTATATGTCATACCGCGAAATGCGTAAAATATAAATAACCAATATATACGGTTACACTTTTATTATATGAAAAACAAAATTATCATGTGAGGAATATAATAAAAACAAGAAGGGGCACACCCCGTGTCCCTTTGTGTTTTTATATTTTTATATGCTTATATGCTTATCGGCGTAAAACCATTATTTATCAGCGAGATTTAATACCATTAACCGCGCACAAATATCTTTAACTCTATCTGAGTTGCCTAATGATTGGCTTACCTGCTCTTTGATTATCGGGTTATCCCACGCAGTTGTCCACCACGGCATTGCCGCTCCGTCCTCTTCAAGCGCACAAACCTTGAACCCAACGCGCTTATATGAAGTCCATGGTAAGCATCCCATTACAACATTATATTCTAAAACAGATTTAGAACCTCCATGAGCAATAATACCGGCATATTGATGTTCTCGCGCCCATTTTACCGAAGCGTCAAGCAGAGCTTTCCCTATTCCTTTGCCTAAATATTCCCGGTTGGAATCATGCGTATTTACTAATCGGCCTACATGAAAACAAGCGTGTCCCCAAACAGGTCCATTAAATATTATACCCTTTGCTTTTGCCGCCAATAAAGGCCATCCAAGCGGCCAATCCTCCAGCCGCTTCCTGCCGTACTCCGGAAATAACGCATCGTCCCAGTCAGGTAAATCAATTTTATAACAATGGAGCGACCCCACGCAAACAGAATCAATCCACGCTCCGAATCCAAGAATTTTCTGCAACTCGAGTATTTTTAATTGAACGTCCCGATTTTCCCAACAGTCTTGATTAACGCTATCAAGATTTTCGATTGTAATAGGCTTAATTATATATTTTAATTCATTCATGTTTTATTTCTCCTGTATATTATATAAATTCTCTACGATTTAATAAACGCTTTCGACGCTTCGTACATCATGTATATGTCAATCTTCGACGCTATCTCAAACGGCGCGTGCATAGATAATATCCCGACTCCCAAATCCACTACGTTTATATTTAGATTTGCTATATACGCCGCAACAGTCCCGCCGCCGCCCTGATCTACTTTGCCAAGTTCAGAAGTCTGCCATAAAATATTATTATCGTCAAATATCTTTCTCACATAATTCACAAATTCCGCGCTCGCGTCGGACGAACCCGATTTACCCCTTGAGCCAGTATATTTTGTAATAACCACGCCGTTGTTTATAAACGCGGCGTTTCTTGTCTCGTACACTTCGGCGTAATTGGGATCAAAAGCGGCGTTTACGTCTGCTGATAAGCATTTTGAGTTCATGAAAGTTTTAGATTTGCATACATTCTGGGAATCCGCCATGCTTTCAATAAAATGCCTGAATATATGCGACTGCATAGAAGTATTCCCCTCGCTGCCTATCTCTTCTTTGTCGGCTAAAATAACAGCCGAAGTTTTATTTAGATTTTTGCACTCAACAAGAGCCATGACCGGCGGGTACGCGCAAACCCTGTCGTCCTGACCGTAAGAGCCTATCATGCTCCTGTCAAATCCTACGTCTTTTGCTTTTGCAGCAGGTACAAGCGAAAGCTCAGCCGAAATAAAATCGCTCTCGGTTATACCGTATTTTTCGTTTATGATATTTAATATATTTAACTTGATTCTTTCAGATATTTTTTCTGTTTTTTCTTTGTTTTTTTCGCTTGAATTATCAGTAAACTGCCTGCTCCCGACAAGTATATTAAGCCCCTCGCCGTTAAAAGCGTCCGCGAGATTTTTAGCGTACTGGTCTTTAGCCAAGTGAGGTAATAAATCAGTTATGCAAAATACCGGATCGGTTTCTTCTTCGCCGATTTTAATATTAACAGACTCGCCGTTTGATTTTATTATAACGCCGTGCAGCGCCAATGGAATAGTCATCCATTGATATTTTTTTATGCCGCCGTAATAGTGCGTCTTGAAGAACGCGAACCCGTTGTCTTCATATAAAGGCCGCTGTTTTAAATCAATTCTCGGGGAATCAATATGCGCGGCGATTATATTTACGCCGTTGTCAACCGTTTTTTCGCCGATTCTTGCGGCTAAAATATATTTCCCGCTATTATTTATATAAACGCCGTCGCCGGGGTTATATTTTTTGCCGAATTCATACGGCTTGAACCCGTTTTCCTCAAGAATCTTAACCGCTTCATTCGCGGCTTCCCTCTCCGTTTTGCCATTATCAAGATATTTTTTATACCCCTCGCAGAAATCATACGCTTTTTTTATTTTTTCGCCGTCCAAAACTTCATATCCCTGTTTTGCCTTATAAAACAATTTTTCTTTTAAGATTTCGCCATTTGATTTTTCCAGTTTTTCTTTTTCTTCCATAATACAATATTTCCCCCGCTTTCAATTATTTTAATTTTTACTGAAATACAGTCTTTTATATGCTTCTATATTTTTATTTACTTTTTTTATATAATTTCTTGTTTCTTCAATAGGAATATACACGATTTCGTTATTTATTATATATTCGGGATTATTCAGCCAACTGTTCCTTACCCTGTTAGGTCCCGCGTTATACGCTGCAAACGCTATATCCCAGCTATTAAATTCTTTATATAAATAATTCAAATAATATGTCCCGTATTTTATATTTGTATTCGGATCATATAAAAGCCCTTCGGATAAATTTTCCCCCTGCCTTTTCATCAGCCAGTCAAAAGTATCCGGAGTTATCTGCATTAGCCCTATTGCTGAGTGCGATTCGGCGTCGCTCTTAAAACTGCTCTCGGCTTTTATCACTCCGTAAATTATTTCTTTTGGGACATTATATTCTTCAGAATATTTTTCAACAATATCTTCATACATCAACGGGTAAGATCTTTTTTCAATACCCGTAACAATTTTATCGTAAGCATATCCCAAACCTATCGACGCAATTATTATAAATATAATCGCTATCGTATTTTTTGCCGCTTTATTCATGTTTTAATTTTCCTTAAATATAATTAAATATAAAATTATATATTTTTAAAACCTGTACATAAACATTGTTATAATCCGAATTATTATATATTATATAATCTGAATTTTCAACAAAAAACTCGTTGCTTTTCTGATTTTTTATTCTCGTTTCGGCTTGTTCTTTTGTGATGCCGTCGCGTTTTATTATCCTTTCGGTTCTCTTTTCCAAATCTGATATGACAGAGATTATAAAATCGCATTTTTTGTCAAAACCGCTCTCAAAAAGCATCGGCGCGTCAATTATAATTGCATTTATGCCCCCGCTTTCTGCCTCAATTATAATACTTTCACACTCGCTTAATATATATTTATGCGTTATTTTATTGAGCATATCATGATTTACTTTTGAAGAAAACGCAATTTCCGCAAGTTTTTTCCTGTCAAGCTCTCCGTTATTATCTAATATATCACCCGAAAAATTTTCAACGAGTTCCCTCAGGCATTCGCTTGATTTTTTTGTCACTTCCCTTGCGATTTTATCCGTGTCTATAGATTTTATCCCGAAACTCAGGAACGCTTTGCAAGCTTCGCCTTTGCCAGCTCCGCTTCCTCCGGTTAATCCTATTATTTTCATAATTTTATAATCTTCCCGCCGGCGGCTTTTATAAGCCTGTTATATACCGCTTCGCCCACGCCGGTCTTTTCAGGCTCGACAGAATATATAATATCTACCCCAATCATATTAAATTTATTAAGCGCGTCAAATAAATTTTTTGCCTGTTCCCGTAAATTATTTTTCGGTCCGATAGATATTATAGAAATTAACGCTATATTTTTATTATCCTCAAAATATTCAAGAAATTCGTCGAAACATAAAAAGCCTGTTTTATTATTTTTATTATAAATTTCTTTTTTTATAAAATCAATTATATTTTTTTCGTCTCCCGACAGTACATAAAGCGGCGCGTCGGGTGAATAATGCGTATATTTCATTCCGGGCGAGCGCGGCGGCTCAAGATTATCTGCGTTTTTTTGACGCGCAATGCGCGCCCCTGCAGTATATAAATCCTCCCGCGTTATATATCCGCTTCTTAAAATATTCACGCTTTCGTCAGAATTAAACGAAATAACAGTCGATTCAAGGCCTATCTCGCAGTTTTCGCCGCAGATTATAATATCAACTTTGCCGTTTAAATCTTTTATCGCATGTTCCGCGTTCGTGGGGCTGGGTTTGCCTGATAAATTAGCCGACGGCGCGGCGACTGGCACCCCCGCAAGTCCGATTAATTTTTTCGCCGTATTATTTTCCGGCATTCTTACCGCGACTGTGTCAAGCCCCGGCGAGGCGCAATCCAAACTTTTATCTTTTTTCTTTAACACGAGAGTCAACGGCGCGGGCATAAATTTTTTTATTATCTTTTCGGCAGTTTTAGTCACTTCAGCGTATTTATATATATCTTTTATATTTGCGACGTGGACAATCAATGGATTGTCAGGCGGTCTGCCTTTTGCCTCATATATTTTTTTAACGGCGTTTGCGTCAAGCGCATTTGCCCCAAGCCCGTAAACTGTCTCCGTCGGGAAAACGACAAGCCCGCCATTCTTTATAATTTCCGCGGCTTTCCGCAATTTTTTCAGTTCTTCGGGATTTTTTATATTTTTTTCGTCTATTTTTATTATTTCTGTTGCTATCATTATATAAATTTACCGTTTTTATTTTTTATATTTAACTTAATTTTGATTTACAGATTTTTTTGATATTCTTGATATTCTTTTTATAGTTTAAATTTACCGTTTTCTATGCTTTTATTATTGCTTTTTCTTAAATATCTGTCCGCCGGTTTTTTATTAAACCTGACATAAGTTTTCCTGAATAAAGTTACGCCGTATATATGATAATCTATTGCTATATAATCTATTTTTTCTTTGATTTTAAAATACAGCGTATATGCGATAAGCGTCAAATCAAACGCCATAAAAAACGACATGAAAAATAACATAGTCATATATCCCGCGTCCACTTCTTCAAACGGCGTCCCGCCATTAATAAAAATATCTACAGGATCGAATATGCACAACAGAAACATAAAGCTATATACGATAATTAACGGCACAATATATATCACAGCCGTCTGCCATATTTTAAACGCTTCCCTGCAAAAACAAACGGGAAATATCGGGAGCGATTTTTCCTCAAGAGTCTTCAGCCGCGCGCTGTTTTGCCTGTCATTACAAAATAACAGCGTCATGACAAGTTTCAAGCCAAAATAAAAAAACACAGCGAATATCAGTTCTATAATATACAACGGTATCTTGCTTGAGTCCGCGTCAATATCTATCGGCGAGCCGCCTGTTTTTGCTCTAACCGGAGAATAACCTATCGCCGCAGTCAGCGCGATATAGGTGCCGATTATCATCAGAACAGTAAAAATCAGCCATAATATATTTATCATACGTCTTTTGGGGAATCTTTCTTCCACAGAAAAACCCTGTTCGCGCAGTTCGTGTTTTTTCATATAAATATACCCCCTTTTTTGAACCATTGGAGTAGGGCGCGGCGACTCGACGCGCCGCAAAAACAGATTTATATTGGTATATTGGCGAAAATCCGCGGCGTGTCGGGGTCGCCACGCCCTACTTCCTGTTTTTTCCCGTTTCTCAATTGCCTAATTTATATATTTTATTTATTCATTTGTTCACGATTAAATTTCTCCGCTCCTTAGCTTTTCCGCTGTATCAGCCGTTATCAGCGCGTCTATTATATTGTCCAGCGTACCGTCGAGAACGCTGGGCAGATTATATAAAGTCAGGTTTATCCTGTGGTCTGTAACTCTGCCCTGCGGATAATTATACGTCCTTATCCTCTCGCTTCTGTCGCCTGTCCCGACCTGACTTTTTCTTTCGGACGCGATTGCGCTTGTCTGTTCCTCCATCTTTTTTTCATATAATTTCGTCCTGAGCAGTTTCATTGCTTTGTCTTTATTTTTCATCTGGCTGCGTTCGTCCTGACATTCTATGACTATCCCCGACGGCTTGTGTATTAATCTTACGGCTGAGTCTGTTTTGTTGACGTGCTGTCCCCCGGCTCCGCCAGACCTGTGGGTTTCTATTTCTATATCGGCCATGTTTATCTCGACTTCGACGTCTTCTGCTTCAGGCAAAACGGCGACTGTAACTGTCGATGTGTGTATTCTCCCCGAAGATTCTGTATCAGGCACCCTCTGTACCCTGTGAACCCCGCTCTCGAATTTATAGCGCGAATACGCGCCGTCGCCGTCAATTTCAAACACTACTTCTTTATATCCGCCAAGCCCCGTCGGATTTTCCGACATTATTTCGTATTTATACCCGACGCTCTCGGCGTACATCGTGTACATTCGATAAAGCGAATGCGCGAACAAAGCGGCTTCTTCGCCGCCTGCTCCCCCGCGTATCTCGATTATTACGCTCTTGTCGTCATTCGGGTCTCTGGGCAATAACAAAATTTTGAGTTCTTCAAGAAGCCTTTCTTTGTCTGATTTGCATTTTTCAAACTCTTCCTCAACCATTTCTTTCATGTCCGGCTCAAGCGATTCTCCAAGCATTTCTTCCGAATCTTTCAGGCCTTTTTCGGCAGCTTTATATTCTTTGAATTTTGTTATTATCGGCTCTAACAATTTGCGGTCTTTCATGAGTTTTTTCATGAGTTCCTGATCAGTCACAACTTCAAATTGCGTGATTTTTTCATCTATCTCTTCATATTTTTTTTCGGCTTCTATTAATTTTTCAAGCATATTATAATTATTTTTCTCCTTAGATTTAATTTTAATTTAGCATTTACTGCACGATCTTTTTTATCATTTTCTCTATTTTAAGGCGGGGAAACATTACTTCCCTGCCGCAATTATCGCATTTTATTTTTATATCCGCGCCGACTCTCAAAACTGTAAACACAAAAGACTTTTTCCCGCACGGATGATTTTTTTTCGTTTCTATCTTATCTCCAACAGATAAATTCACGTTTTACCGCCCTGCTATTTTATAATATATAAAATATAAATAAAATTTTTAATTGTAGGGCGACCCTCGCGGCCGCCCTTGAAGTTGCTTTTGATGAAGAAAAAGCTTATTTTGAACAGGACTTACTCAAAATATAAGTGTTTCTTTTGAATGGCCTGCCGTCAAAGGTTACGCAATCCTCGTTTTCCAGCAGCAACTGCATACCGAGCCTCTCTATCTCAC